>Ga0129312_1000078_pt1 | contig 99596 bp, 79 predicted proteins | sample O827metagenome_FD_94434 | JGI IMG/M metagenome (GOLD analysis project Ga0129312, IMG submission 94434) | Orangutan group fecal microbial communities from Wisconsin, USA - O827 metagenome | ecosystem: Host-associated > Mammals > Digestive system > Large intestine > Fecal | place: USA: Wisconsin... | reverse complement strand
GGAGAAGGTACGGTTCTCCTGCTTTTTTCGTTCGCGTACCCGTTTATACTGGCGGAGCAGGAGATCGGCAGAGTAGCAGGCACTCCGCTGACCGGGGAAGAAGTAGCCGAACTTCTGGACTTCAACATTTGCGATACTGTGATCCTCCAGTTCGACCACGATATCCGTGATAAGTAAGGAAGATTCCGAACCGATCCGAGAGGAATCATTCGGAAGCACCTCCAGGATCTGTACCTGCTGGTGAAGAACCAGGGACAGGAAGTCCGAGAGGCGTTCCGGTGTATACTCCGGGTTCATGATTTCCTTAAAGAAGGCATCATACAGGATCTTCACACCCCGGACACCGGTACAGAAGTCTAAGAATTCGGTCTGCTGTGCCTCTGACCACGAATGAAAGGTGCCGGTTAGTAGCTTATTAGAATGGATATCCTGAAGTACCGCCTCGCGGGAGCGGATCATAGGAAAATAGGTGTTCAGTTTATTGGAAAATGAATTCGATATTTGATTGGACAAAGATAAACCTCCTCGTAGTATAAAAAATATAGAATGAATAGTTTTGGGTAATAATTTGTGATAGTTTCTTGAATCTGCAGATTTCAATGAAAAAAATATATTTACAAAATAAGAATAGAATAGATCCTGACAAATGTCAACAGAAAAGTGTAAAAAAGTAAAATAATATAAATCTCAAGACAGAATGCGGTACAAAAGAGGATCGGACCGAAAAGAAGCCGGGTTCTATTTTAATTAGTCCTGCATAAGATGATAGTAGGTAAATTATGTGGAAAGGCTGGTTTCGATATGTCAAAGTCAATGAAAGTACTGGAAGTCATCAAAGCACTGGCAGCATCTTATATATTTACAGGGGTGGCGTTGGCGGCTCTTGCATTTGCGGTATATAAGTGGAGCTTGGGAGAGACAGTGGTGAATATTGTAATACTGGCGGTGTATGTGCTGGCGACCTTTTTAGGCGGACTTATTACCGGTAAACGCGTGAAAGAGCAAAAGTTTTTCTGGGGACTGCTGTTAGGAGGATTATACATATTAATTATATATGGAGTGTCTATGATTATGAGTGCCAGCCTGGATATGATATCGACGGCGAGTATAGCGGCATGCCTGTTGTGTTTGGGAGGCGGGATGTTAGGTGGAATGGTGAGTTGATGCTATATTTTCTTGCATGGCTCGTTGAAATATGATATACTTACTTGAGTTATTGAGTGGAAGGAGGATTTCCCGATGAAGCACGTTAAGACTTTAACGAACAAGACTTTAAAGAGTACCATGGAGAAGGGTGGTTGCGGCGAATGCCAGACTTCTTGCCAGTCAGCTTGCAAGACCTCTTGTACCGTTGGTAATCAGACTTGCGAAAATCAGAGATAATTGTATCTATTTTAAGAAGCGTAAGTAGGAGAGAGGACTGCACACGGCTGTCCTCTCTTGAAATTTTAGGAGAAAAATCGTGATTCACCAGTATAAAAATAATGGCTATAATATCGTCATGGATGTATGCAGCGGAGCCATCCATGTAGTTGACGATATTACGTATGATGTAATAGCCGCTTATGAAGAGAATAATAATAAAAACCGAGAGACGACTCTGGAAGGACTGCATGCGAGTCTGCCGGCATATTCGGTTGAAGACCTGAAGGAAGCATTGGAAGAGGTTGAAGACCTGAAGGAGCAGGGAGAACTGTTTGCAGAGGATGTATATAAGGAGTTCGTTATGGACTTCAAAAAGCGCAAAACGGTGGTTAAGGCATTATGTCTGCATATTGCGCATGATTGTAATCTGGGATGCCGCTACTGTTTCGCTGAGGAAGGCGAGTATCATGGCGATCGTTCCCTGATGAGCTATGAGGTAGGAAAACAGGCCCTGGACTTTTTGGTAGCGAATTCCGGAAACCGCCGGAATCTGGAGGTAGACTTTTTTGGCGGAGAACCAACCATGAATTTTGATGTGGTTCGAAAGCTGGTTGCCTATGGAAGAAGTCTGGAAGAGCCATATAATAAAAACTTCCGGTTTACACTGACCACGAATGGCATCTTATTAAATGATGAGATCATGGAATTCGCAAATCGTGAGATGGCAAATGTGGTATTGAGTATTGACGGGCGAAAGTCCGTAAATGACTATATGCGGCCAACGCGGAACGGGAAGAGTACGTATGACATCATTGTACCGAAGTTTCAGAAGTTTGCGGAACTGAGAAATCAGACGAATTATTATGTAAGAGGAACATTTACGCATCACAATCTGGACTTCTCGGAGGATGTACTGCATTTGGCGGATCTGGGCTTCAAACAGATATCGGTAGAACCGGTAGTCGCACCGCCGGAAGAGCCATATGCGATACAGGAGGCGGATCTGCCACAGCTTATGGAAGAGTATGATAAGCTGGCAAAGGAAATGGTACGCAGAGAAAAGGAAGGAAACGGATTCAACTTCTTCCACTTTATGATTGATCTGACACAGGGACCGTGTGTGGCAAAGCGCTTGTCCGGATGTGGTTCCGGTACAGAATATTTAGCGGTTACTCCATGGGGAGACTTGTATCCGTGTCATCAGTTTGTTGGACAGGAACAGTTCAAGCTGGGCAATGTATATGATGGCATACAGGCCGAGGAGATCCGGGATGAATTTAAGCTGTGTAATGTGTACGCCAAGGAAAAATGTAGAAATTGCTTTGCCAGATTCTACTGTAGCGGCGGATGTGCGGCAAATTCCTATAATTTCCATGGAAGCATTCTGGATGCCTATGATATAGGCTGTGAATTACAGAAGAAGAGAATCGAGTGTGCGATTATGATTAAGGCTGCATTAGCAGACCAGGAAGAAAAGGAGACAGAAGAAGCATGAAGAATCAAAAGGGAAAGGCAGTGCTGACCATTGTATTGTTTTTGCTACTGACCTTAGGCTGCGTATATATTGATATATTCGGTCTGGCCGGTTCCGGTAAGGCAGATGATATTACGCTGGGTCTGGATCTGGCAGGTGGTGTCAGCATAACCTATGAGATCGTGGATGAGAATGCATCCGCCAGTGATATTCAGGATACGGTATATCGTCTGAAAAAGCGTGTCGACGGATATAGCACAGAGGGTGATGTTTATCAACAGGGAAGTAACCGGATTGCAATTGAGATTCCGGGTGCGGAAAATGCAAATCAGATATTAGAAGAACTGGGTAAGCCGGGTGCTCTGGCATTTTTGGATCCTGATAACTACAGCCTGTATACACAGGGACAGGATTATGAGGCAGTATTGACCGGTTCGGATATCGTATCCGCACAGGCAGCAATCGATACCTCGAGTGGTTCCAATAACTATGTCGTACAGTTGGAGTTCAGTGAGGACGGAGCGAAGAAGTTTGGCGAAGCAACAACTGCAAATGTCGGAAAACGAATTTACATTATTTATAATGATGAAGTAATCAGTGCACCAACGGTTAAGTCTGCGATCACAAATGGTTCCTGTGTGATTGATAACATGGAGAGCTATGATGCTGCGGATACTCTGGCTACGACGATTCGTATCGGAGCACTGCCGTTGGAACTGAAAGAATTGCAGTCCAACATCGTAGGTGCAAAGCTGGGCGAGGACGCGATTCAGACCTCTCTGCTGGCCGGCATTATCGGTCTGGCACTGGTAGCAGTGATCATGATTTTAGTTTATCGTTTCCCGGGTGTAGTTTCCGTAATGTCGCTGATTGCATATACAGCACTGACACTTCTGTGTTTGAACCTGTTTGATGTAACACTGACACTTCCGGGTATTGCGGGTATCCTGTTGTCCATTGGTATGGCGGTAGATGCGAATGTTATTATATTCACGCGTATAAAGGAAGAAATCACCGCCGGAAATACCGTTAAGGTAGCCGTTAAGGCGGGCTTCCATAAGGCGATGTCAGCGATTCTGGATGGTAATATTACAACCTTGATTGCAGCAGCCGTTCTGTGGATCATGGCATCCGGTTCTGTTAAGGGCTTTGCACAGACGTTGGCACTGGGTATTATCTTATCTATGTTTACCGCACTGGTTATTACCAGATTGCTGTTAAATGCATTTGTAAATCTGGGTGCAACGAATCCAAAGTTATATGGAACGATTCGGGAACGCAAGAGTGTTAATTATGTAAAGAATGCGAAAGTATGTTTTATAATATCAGCAGTGATTATTATCACAGGTTTTGTGTTCCTGCCGATAAATAAGAACAATGCAAATATCGGACATCCGCTGAACTTCAGTATGGAGTTTATGGGTGGTACATCTATGACAGTTGAGTTTGATCAGAATTATACTCTGCAGGAAGCAGAGGAGAAGATCCTGCCGGTATTAACAGAGGCAACCGGTATTCCGGATTCTGAGATTCAGCTCCAGAATGTACAGGATTCAACCTCGATTGTGATTAAGACCCCACAGATGACCTTGGATCAGCGGGAAGCTGCTGAGACAGCACTGAAGGATAACTTCACGGTACAGAACTTCTCTGTTGAGAATATCAGTTCCACCGTCAGCGGAGAGATGCAAAGAGATGCGATTGTATCGGTGGTGATTGCTGCGGTTCTGATGCTGATTTATATTGCGTTCCGCTTTAAAGATGTACGATTCGGTGCAAGTGCGGTATTGGCACTGCTGCATGATGTACTGTTTGTATTTACATTATATGCAGTTGCACATCTGTCTGTAGGTAGCACATTTATTGCATGTATGCTGACGATATTAGGTTATTCGATTAATGCTACGATTATCATCTTTGACCGTATTCGTGAGAATCTGAAGGTAATGGATGAGAAGAAGGTTGGTTTGGCAACAATCGTTAATACCAGTATTACGCAGACCTTTACACGAAGTATTTATACGAACCTGACAACCTTTGTCATGGTATTGGTGCTGTATATTGTAGGTGTATCTGCGATTCAGGAATTCGCGCTTGCCCTGATGGTAGGTGTATTGGGCGGAACCTATTCGTCCATATGCATAACCGGACCGTTGTGGTACTACATGAAAACGAAGTTCAGTAAGAAAAAAGCAAATAAGTAAGTAAGAGCAAGGCTGTTCGGATCAGACATCTGAGCAGCCTTCTGAGGTTCTAACGATGAAAGAAAGATGGATTCAGTTGACGAAGCGGGCGGATTTTTACCGGATCGCAGAAAAATTTCATATCGATCCGGTGATCGCCAGAGTGATTCGGAATCGGGACATTGTTACCGAGGAGGAGTATGAACGTTATCTGGGAACAAATACGAACCTGTATGATCCGCATTTGATGAAGGATATGGATCGGGGTGTTGCATGGATTCGTCAGGCGATTCTGGATCAGAAGAAGATCCGGATCCTATCGGATTATGATGTAGACGGCGTGATGTCGAACTATATTCTGTACCGGGCATTAAAACGCTGCAATGCAGACGTGGACTATCGGATCCCGGATCGGATCGAGGATGGCTATGGTATGAATGAGACCATGGTGCGAGAGGCGTACGATGCCGGAATACAAGTACTGCTTACCTGTGATAACGGGATAGCAGCACTGCTTCCGATCGCATATGCGAAGAATCTGGGGATGACCGTGGTGGTAACGGACCATCATGATATTCCGTTCGAGTATGATGAGGATGGCAGAAAAGAGTACATCCAGTCGGTAGCGGATGCGGTGATCGATCCGAAGCAGGAGGACTGCTCCTATCCATATAAGCAGTTGTGTGGAGCAGGAGTTGCCTATAAGTTTGTTCAGGTACTATATGAAACCTGTGGGATTGATGTGGAAGAAGCAGAGGAATTCATAGAATTTGTAGCGATGGCGACCATATGTGATGTGATGGAGCTAAAGGATGAAAACCGGATTCTGGTAAAGCGGGGCTTGGAAGAACTGAATCGAACCGGTAACTTTGGACTACGGGCATTGATCCGCGTGAATGAACTGGGCAGTCGGAAGCTTCAGTCCTATCATGTCGGATTCGTTCTGGGACCATGCATTAATGCAACCGGACGGCTGGAGAATGCGAAGCTTGCCATGGATCTGCTGCTGGAGGAAAACTATGATATTGCCTATCAGAAGGCGGAGCGCTTAAGGGAACTCAATCAGGAACGAAAGGATCTGACGGAGGCGGGCGTCCGGGCTGCGGCCGAACAGGTGGAGACAACGACGCTGGCGGATGATAAGGTATTAGTCATATATCTTCCGAATACCCATGAGAGTCTGGCCGGGATTATTGCCGGCAGGATCCGGGAGCGGTATTACCGTCCGACACTGGTACTGACGGACTCGGAGGGGGGGATGCTGAAGGGATCCGGCCGTTCCATTGATGAATATAATATGTATGAAGGGCTGACGGAGTGTAAGGAACTTCTGGTAAAGTATGGTGGGCATCCTATGGCAGCGGGATTCAGCTTACAGCCAAAGGATCTGGAGTACTTCCGGCACAAGCTGAATGTATTGTGCGAGCTGACAGAGGAAGATTTGACGCCAAAGCTTTATATCGATGTTCCGATGCCGATTGACTATATCCATTTTGAACTGATTGACCAGTTGGAGCTGCTGGAACCGTTCGGCAGAGGGAATGAAAAACCGGTCTTTGCACAGAAGAATCTGAAGGTACGCTCTGCCAGAATTCTGGGACAGAAGGGCAATGTCCTGAAGCTGGAGCTGGAAAGTGAAGGCGGAGCACGGATGGAAGGGATCTACTATCAGCCACAGGAGTTTATGGAGAACATCCGCATCTGGTTTGGAGAAGAAGAACTGGATCAGATGATGAAGGGGTGGCTGAATAATGTTGCACTGGATATCGCCTATTATCCATCCGTAAATGAGTATAATGGAATGCGTGCCCTTCAGGTGACACTAAAGAGCTATTTACCCCATGGTCTTGATTTTTGAGGGGAATAAACGTATACTACTGATACAAATAAATGAACATTATCCTGGGAAAGTGTGGTGACGATTCGATGGAAGAGAAAAATGCTGTGAAGGAAGAGAATAAGGAACTGCCGATGGAATTTCCGAACCTGAAGAATCCGCTGGTAGGTGGAGCTACAGTAGGGCGTAAAAAGGAAGTTTCCTTGAGTACGCCTGCTGATTTTACGCCTCCGGACGAGCTGTTTCGGGATCTGATCGAACATATTCACCAGTATCATCCTTCTACGGATACTTCTATCATCGAGAAAGCATACCGGGTGGCAAGTGAGGCCCATAAGGATCAGAAGCGGAAGTCGGGCGAACCCTATATTATCCATCCGTTATGTGTAGGTATCATACTGGCAGAGTTGGAGATGGATAAGGAGACGATCGCGGCAGGGATTCTTCATGACGTAGTAGAGGATACCGTGATGACCACCGATGAACTGGCAAAGGAGTTCTCTCCGGAGATTGCACTGCTGGTAGATGGTGTTACAAAGCTGACAAAACTGAATTTTTCACAGGACAAGATAGAGCTGCAGGCAGAGAATCTGAGAAAGATGTTTCTGGCTATGGCCAAGGATATCCGGGTTATTATCATTAAACTGGCCGATCGGCTTCACAATCTGCGTACGATGCAGTATCAGTCACCACAGAAGCAGATCGAGAAGAGCCGTGAGACGATGGATATCTATGCGCCGATCGCACATCGTCTGGGTATATCAAAGATCAAGGTAGAGCTGGATGACCTGTCTTTGAAGTATCTGATGCCGGACGTATATGAGGATCTGACACGGCAGATCAATGAACGGATTACCGAGCGGGAAGCATTTATTAATGAGATTGTAAAGGAAGTGCAGCATCACATCGATAACGCCGGAATAAAGGCGGAGATTGACGGACGGGTAAAGCATTTCTTCAGCATTTATAAAAAAATGGTCAACCAGCACAAGACACTGGATCAGATCTATGATATCTTTGCGGTGCGGATCAAGGTAGAAACGGTTCGAGACTGTTATGCGGCACTGGGTGTGATCCATGAGATGTATACACCGATTCCGGGACGGTTTAAGGACTATATCGCTATGCCGAAGTCGAATATGTACCAGTCACTGCATACAACACTGATCGGACCGTCCGGACAGCCGTTTGAGATCCAGATTCGTACCTTTGACATGCATCGGACAGCGGAATATGGTATCGCGGCACACTGGAAGTACAAGGAGAATATGCAGGGCAGTACCGGTGAGGAACGGGAAGAGGCAAAGCTGGCATGGTTGCGGCAGATCCTGGAGTGGCAGCAGGAAACCGATGATAATAAAGAGTTTATGAGTGCCATTAAGACAGATCTGGATCTGTTTAATGAGCAGGTATATTGTTTTACTCCGGCAGGTGATGTGAAGTCGTTACCATCCGGTTCGACACCGATCGATTTTGCCTACAGTATCCATACAGCGGTCGGAAACCGTATGATAGGTGCCCGGGTGAATGGCAGACAGGTGACGATCGACTATAAGCTGCAGAACGGCGACCGGGTAGAGATCATTACATCACAGAATGCAAAGGGGCCGAGCCGGGACTGGCTGAATATCGTTAAGAGTACGCAGGCAAAGACCAAGATCAATCAGTGGTTCCGTCAGGAATATAAGGAAGATAATATCACCAGAGGAAAAGAACTTTTGAATGCTTACTGTAAGTCAAAGGGGATTCAGCTCAGTGATTATACGAAGCCGGACTATATAGCCAAGGTGACGGAGAAGTATAACTTCCGTGATTGGGAGTCTGTCTGTGCGGCAATCGGGCACGGCGGTTTGAAGGAAGGCCAGGTTATGAACCGGCTGGTCGAAGAGTATGAACGGGATCATTGTCATCAGATCAGTGACGAGGAACTGTTAAGCCAGATGGCACCGGAGGCACAGGAGGTAGTACAGCGGCCGAGACATTCTAAGGGCGGTATCATCGTAAAAGGAATTGATGACGTAGCGGTTCATTTTTCGAAGTGTTGCAGTCCGGTTCCGGGAGATAAGATCGTAGGCTATGTGACCAGAGGCCGGGGGGTATCGATTCATAGAAGCGACTGTGTGAATGTTCTGGGCATGACAGATGAGGAAAAGGAACGGCTCATCGAGGCAGAGTGGCAGAAGCAGGATGATAATGCAGAAGCAATGTATGTGACAGATATTAAAATCTATGCAATGGATCGCCGGAATATCGTTTTTGATATCTCGAAGGTATTTACAGAGATGTTGATTAATGTTACCAGCATGACCCTGCGTACGAATCGGCAGGGAAAGGCTACAATTAATGTAGCATTCGAGATTAAAAGCGTGGAGCAGTTGCATAAAGTAATCGCAAAGATAAGAAACATTGATGATATTATTGATATTGAGCGAACCATGGGATAAGGAGCGGATAAATGGAAACGATAGCAGTGATAACAAACCAGTTGGGAGATTTTATGACAAACTGTTATACCGTCTACAATACGGAAACTCTGGAAGCAGTGATCATTGATCCGGCTGCGAATGCAGCATTTCTCAGTAAACTGCTGGTAAATCAGCAGCTGGACTGTAAGGCGATTCTGCTGACGCATGGACACATTGATCATATGGGAGCTGTGGCAGAGCTGTTAGAGCAGATGGGACACAAGATACCGGTATATGCAGCGGAGGAAGAACAGGATGTGTTAAACGATCCGCGAAAGAATCTGTCCTCTATGTTGAGCAATAAGATGGTAACATTAAAACCGGATGTTCTGCTGGCTGACGGACAGGAACTCGAATTATTGGGAACAAAGATCCGTTGTATATTGGTTCCGGGACATACAAAGGGCGGTATGTGTTATTATTTTGCCGATAGTCATATGCTGTTCTGCGGAGATACCCTGTTCAGCAGGAGTATCGGCAGATCGGACTTTCCGACAGGAGACGGCATCCGGTTAGTGAAGAATATCAGAGAAAAGCTGCTGGTACTTCCGGAGGAGACGGTTGTGTATCCGGGACATAATGAGCAGACGACCATTGGCAGAGAGAAGAATGGGAATCCATTCCTTTCTGATTATTAGACAGGAGATAAGTTTTGATATACTTAAAGCAGAATACGGATGCTTATGACAATGACTTCCGTACGATGATTCAGGCATTTATTCCAAGAGAAAAGATTATATTGCAGGAAACAGATACACGTCTGACCTTTCAGGCAGACTTTACAGAAGATCAGGTGACCCTGAGCCTGTGGGAAGACGGGAAGAAGCTGGATGAGGAAACGGCGGTCTGCCATTATCAGGATAAGAAGGAAGCAAGGAATCCGATTAAGGCAGCCGCTTATTATCTGCTTAGCCGTTACTGTGGAAAGACGCTTCCGTGGGGCAGTATGACCGGGGTGCGCCCGACAAAGTTTGCAACCGCCCGGTTGGAGCAGGGTTGGAAACGGGAGGATATTATACGGGAGTACGAGGAGCTGTATCTGACGACCGGACAAAAGGGTGAGATTTGTTATCGGGTAGCCAAGCGGGAACAGGAACTGCTGCAGCCCTTCCGATATACGGAGGAGTACTGCCTGTATGTTGGAATTCCGTTCTGCCTGTCACGATGTCTTTACTGTTCCTTTGCGGCCTATCCGGTAGGACAGTTTGGTGACCGGATACCGGACTATTTACAGGCACTGTTTCATGAGATGGAATATGTGGCGAAGGCCTGTGCGGGAAAACGTCTGGTGGCGATCTACATGGGGGGCGGCACCCCTACGGCACTGAGTACAGAACAACTGGCACAGGTGATTGATCGGATCTATGAGCTGTTTGACACGACTTATGTGAGAGAGTTTACCGTAGAGGCCGGACGCCCGGATAGCTTGAGCCGGGAGAAGTTTGAGATGTTAAACAGCCGGCCGGTAACCAGAATCAGTATTAATCCGCAGACCATGAATGACCGGACATTGGAGCTGATCGGACGGGCACATACGTCTCAGATGATTTTGGATGCCTATGCAATGGCCAGAGAGTGCGGAATGGATAATATCAATATGGATATGATCGTAGGACTTCCGGGGGAAGGCATAGAAGAGGTGCGGCATACGCTGGAGGTCATTAAACAGCTGCGGCCGGACAGCCTGACGGTTCATTCTCTTGCGATTAAACGGGCGGCGGAGCTGAATATCCAGATGAAGCAGTATCAGGATCAGATCCGGGGCAGCAGCAATGAAATGTTGGAGCTGGCAGACCGATACGCCACCGAACTGGGCATGAATCCATACTATCTGTATCGACAGAAGAACATTCCGGGCAATCTGGAGAACGTGGGATATGCCGTTCCGGGAAAAGAATGTCTTTATAATATCTTGATTATGGAAGAGAAAATGGATATTATAGCTATAGGTGCGGGTACATCTACAAAACTGACATTTCCGGCAGAGAATCGGATCGAGCGGGTAGAGAATGTGAAGAATGTAGATGATTATATCCGACGAACCGATGAGATGATCGCACGGAAGCAGGCAGGGCTGGAACAAAAACCGGAGGAGCTGCACTGGCAGAAGTAAGGGGAACAAGGATGGAAGCTGCGAGAGACATATTTGTAGGAGATACCATAAATGAATATTTAAGCGAGGACTTTGAGACGGGACTGGTTCATGCAATGTGTGTGAGTGATCTGGCAGCCAGACTGGCCAGAGAACTGAAGCTGTCCGAAGAAGAGATTCGGGAAGTGGCACTGGCAGGGATGGTACATGATATCGGAAAGCTGAAGATCAGTGCCTACATCTATGGTCGAAAGGAAGATACCATGCAGATCGAGGAGACACGGTATATTCGTAGGCATGCACAGCTGGGAGAGCAGATTCTGAGAGCCGAGGGCTTCTCTAAAAATATATGTGATATGGTATTGTATCACCATGAGAATTATGATGGCTCCGGGTATCCGTTCAATCTACGAGGCGAGGAGATTCCATTGGGAGCCAGAATCCTGCGGGTATGTGATGTATTTGCAGCACTGATATCGGATCGCCCGTATCGGAAAGCGTTTGATATTGATACAGCCATCCGGCTGTTGATCGATGAAGTAAAGAACTTTGACATGAAGGTATTTCTGGCGTTTCAGAGTGTAATTCATACACAGAGTACGTTGGAGGAGATTCAGGGCATAGAACTTACGATAGAATAGAAACTGGAGGAAAGAAGAATGGCAATGAAGAAGAAGCCGGTTACCGGTATGAAGGACATATTACCAAAGGAGATGGCGATTCGTGATTATTGCATTGCATTGATCAAGGATACCTATAAAACCTTTGGATTCTGTTCGGTAGAGACGCCATGTGTAGAGCATATAGAGAATCTGAACAGCAAGCAGGGTGGCGAGAATGAGAAGCTGATCTTTAAGATCTTAAAGCGCGGGGAGAAGCTGAAGCTCGATGAAGCGAGGGAAGAACTGGATCTGGTGGATGGCGGTCTGCGATATGATCTGACGGTTCCGCTGTCGCGCTACTATTCCAATAATGCAAATGATCTGCCGAGTCCGTTTAAGGCTTTGCAGATGGGAAATGTATGGCGGGCAGACCGTCCGCAGAGAGGCCGGTACAGACAGTTCATGCAGTGTGATATCGATATTCTGGGAGAACCTACGATTCTGGCAGAGATCGAACTGATTCTGGCGACAACTACACTGCTGGGTAAGCTGAACTTTAAGAACTTTACAATTCGGATCAATGACAGACGGATTCTGAAGGCGATGGCTGCATACAGTGGATTTGCAGAGGCAGACTATGATACGGTATTCATTATTCTGGACAAGATGGATAAGATCGGTCTGGAGGGTGTAAAGGAAGAACTGCTGAAGGAAGGCTATGCAGAGACTGCAGTTGAGAAGTATCTGAAGCTGTTTGAGCAGGTAACGGCCGATATTACAGGTGTTCAGTACCTGAAGGATACACTGGGGGACTATCTGCCGGAGGACGTGGCTGAGAATCTGAAGACCATTATTGCCAGTGTGGAAAGTACAAAGAGTGCAGAGTTCAAGATGGCATTTGATCCGACACTGGTACGCGGTATGTCTTATTATACGGGACCGATCTTTGAAATCTCTATGGATGAGTTCGGCGGTTCTGTCGGCGGCGGCGGAAGATATGATGAGATGATCGGAAAGTTTACCGGTCAGCCGACACCGGCATGTGGATTCTCAATCGGTTTTGAACGGATCATTATGCTGTTGCTGGAACGAAACTTCCGGATTCCGGGAACCGGCAATAAGGTAGCATATCTGATAGAGAAGAATATGCCTGCCGATAAGCTGCTGCAGATCTTAGATCAGGCAAAGAAAGCAAGAGAAGCAGGTGCAATCGTGAATATAGCGATTATGAAGAAGAACAAGAAGTTCCAGAAGGAACAGATGGAAGCGGAAGGATATACGCAGTTCGAAGAGTTCTTTATCGATCGTATGTAATATAGAAGAGTAGAATACAGGAGGCTATAACATGGCAGAATCAATGCAGGGACTTCATAGAAGTCACAGATGTACAGAAGTGAATAACACGATGATCGGGCAGACCGTGACCGTTATGGGATGGGTTCAGAAGAGCCGGAATAAGGGCGGTATTATCTTCGTTGACTTAAGAGATAGAAGTGGAATTCTTCAGGTGATCTTTGAGGAAGCAAACTGCGGTGAGGCGTGTTTTGAAAAGGCAGAGAAGCTTCGGTCTGAGTTCGTGGCAGCCATTACCGGTACGGTAGCAAAGCGTGGTGGTGCTGTAAATGAGAATCTGGCAACCGGTGATATCGAGGTGATAGCAAGCGATATCCGTATCCTTGCGGAAGCAGATACACCGCCGTTTCCGATCGAGGAAAACAGTAAGACAAAGGAAGAACTGCGGTTAAAATATCGGTATCTGGATCTGCGTCGTCCGGATCTGCAGAAAAATATCATGATGCGTAGCAAGGTAACGACTCTGACCAGAGCATTCCTTGCAGAGGAAGGCTTTATCGAGATTGAAACTCCGACTCTGTGTAAGTCAACACCGGAGGGAGCCAGAGATTATCTGGTGCCAAGCCGTGTACATCCGGGCGAGTTCTATGCATTGCCACAGTCTCCACAGATCTACAAGCAGCTTCTGATGTGTTCCGGATATGACCGGTACTTCCAGATCGCCAGATGCTACCGGGATGAGGACCTGCGTGCGGACCGTCAGCCGGAGTTCACACAGATCGATATGGAGCTGTCATTTGTAGATGTCGATGATGTCATAGATGTAAATGAACGACTGCTTGCAAGATTATTTAAAGAGGTTATCGGTGTGGATGTTCAGCTTCCGATCCAGAGAATGACTTATAAGGAGGCCATGGAGCGGTTTGGCTCTGATAAGCCGGATCTTCGGTTTGGTATGGAGCTGTGTGATGTCACAGATGTAGTAAAGGATTGCGAATTTGTTGTATTCAAGAGTGCAATCGAGAATGGCGGCAGTGTTCGCGGTATCAATGCCAATGGTCAGGGGGCAATGCCGAGAAAGAAGATTGATGCACTGGTTGACTTTGCAAAGGGCTACGGTGCGAAGGGACTGGCCTATATTGCAATACAGGAGGATGGCAGCTATAAGTCTTCATTTGCAAAGTTTATGAAGGAAGAAGAGATGGCAGCACTGATTGACAAGATGCAGGGCAAGCCGGGTGACCTTCTTCTGTTTGCAGCTGATAAGAGTAAGCTGGTATATGATGTGTTAGGAGCATTGCGTTTGGAGATTGCCAACCAGTTAGGCCTACTTCATAAGGATGAATACCGGTTTGTATGGATTACAGAGTTCCCACTCTTAGAGTGGAGCGAGGAGCTTGGAAGATATCAGGCAATGCATCATCCGTTTACGATGCCGATGGAGGAGGATCTGCAGTATATTGAGTCTGATCCGGGCAGAGTTCGTGCAAAGGCTTATGATATCGTACTGAATGGTACAGAGATCGGTGGCGGTTCTGTCCGTATCCATCAGAACGATGTACAGGAACAGATGTTTAAAGCGTTGGGCTTTACAATGGAGCGCGCATACGATCAGTTTGGTTTCCTGTTAAATGCCTTTAAGTATGGTGTTCCGCCACACGCAGGACTGGCATATGGCCTGGATCGTCTGGTAATGATTATGGCACAGCAGGATTCCATCCGGGATGTCATTGCATTCCCGAAGGTAAAGGATGCATCCTGTCTGATGTCAGAGGCACCAAATACAGTAGATCCGAAGCAGTTAGAGGAACTGGGCATTGAGATATTAGAAGAAAAGGAAGATACGAGGGGTTAACGATATGAAGATCAGGAAGTATCTGTGTATAGCAGCGATCTGGAGCCTATTGCTATCCACGCTCTCCGGCTGCGGAAACAGTACGGCAACAGAGGATACCGGGACGGAGGAAGCTACGACAGAGACAACGACAGAGGTTGTTGTTCCGACCGGCAGGGATGAGTATCGCAAGATCGCAGACGAACTGCCGGAGCGAAAGGCACCGGTCGAGAATCCGGGAACCAGAGAGCATTTTAGCTTCACAGTAAATGATAAGAAGTACGTCTTTACAGAGACGGAAACACTTTGGATGTATAATCAGTCAGAGATCAGTACCTGTGATACGCAGTTTATGTTAAATGTAAAAGACTATAAGGTGACGATTGCAATACCGGAGGCACAGGAGCTGGAAGGACTTTCTCTGGATAGCTGGGCATGTGTCTATACAGATGATATCGTATCCTTGTATCGGGAGAATGATTCGGATGAGGTCGCTGAAAATGAAGTGATGTATCTGAAACTATATGATATGACCTATCGGGTAGACTACTGGTCAGAACTGGTGACAAAGAAGGTTATTTCATTAAAAGATTTGTATACCGCACTGGCACAGATGGGAACGGCGATTGTACCGGCGGGAGAGGATGAGACACTGTCAACGGTGATCGAAGGATTGGGAGTAAATCCGGTGCTGGATGACTTTAAGCTGGCATACCGGGAAGGCGTTCCGTACTCCGGTTTTATCTTCTGTTCGCCATCAAGCGGAAATGCAAACCATGACTCTGTGAGTATTCTGATGTCGGTTGAAATGCCGGATTGGGGAGAATATGCGACGGTACATATCGAAGGGATCCCGGACTATCGGGATCGCCTGGAGGATACCGGGGAAACGTTTGAAGAGTATCCGGTTCTGGTGGATTATACCGGCGAGCTACGATACTTTGTAATGGGAAATGATGGAAAATGTATCTATCTGGATGGAATGCCGGGACAGGGTACCGGATCCGGAAAGAACTTTACGGCTGCCGAAGCTGCTTATATTTTCCGGATGGTACTGACACGCGAGTAAGCGCCGGAACAAGCTGTAATAGAGATAAATAGATCAAGAGATCAAAAAAACGACAGGTAAGAAGGATACCCATTCTTGCCTGTCGTTTTTGGGTTGTTTGGGTAGAAATCACAAAACTCTCTATTGAATATGCAGATCTGAATGCCATCCTGGCCTCGACCAGCCGATATTATGGTAACGTGAAAACGATGTATACAGATGACTATATAGACGAAAACGGACAGTCACATGGCCGGGAATTCGGGATCATTGTAAGTGAAGTGCCGGATGAAACCCAGCGGATCCGGATAACGACTGCACAGGATGACTGGGAGGAGAGAAAGGTCTCTCTGAATCCCTTTGACCTGGATCCGGATCTGTATGAGGAAGGCAGACATGATATATACATATTGAAAGCACAGAAAGACGTATTTTATGAAAATAGCGTTGTAAATCAGAAAGAGGGAGGCATGGTATCCATACAGGAGGCAGTAGTGCGGAAACTCGCGGGTGAAGTGGAGAATACGGCTGCGAAAAAGGCCGATCACTATATCGATACTGTAGTCACAGAAGGGTTATCGATTGCAGGGCCGGGACCGGTAGCAGCCTATCGGCAGGTGCGATCCTATGTGGATGTCGTTCAGGAAACACGTGAGAACAATGCAAGACTGGAACGGGAAATAGAGTTTGAAAAGGGAAGGGGATATTGTAGGGTTTTGTGTATGGGAGGACAAACGATCAGCTGTGGAGAGGGTGAGTTGCTTGTCTGCAACACAAAGCCGGATGAGAATGAGCTGTGGATCAAGGTGGCCTACTAATTTCTTCCTTCCCGCACCGGGTCTTGCACCGCCTCTGCCGCCTGTGTTATTCGATTTTGTGGGCATCCAAGTTCACCTCCCTTAATTACCCTTTTGATTTTGCCTTTTTTGCACACGTGACCCCGGGCCGTTGCCCGACCGAAAGGGCCGTAGAGATTTGAGCGCCCCCTACCTTTACTATTTTCTGACTTATCTTTACTTTTCTGGGTAAATCGGTTACAATAAGTAAAGGAATGGGGTGAGATGATGATTTCCTATGAAGGACTTCTACAGAAACTGAATGACAAAGGTCTTACAAAGACTGCACTCACGGAGGAGCTCGGTATTTCCTCTCGAACGGTTGCAAAAATCGGTCGTGGCGAAAAGATTGCTGACCGAGTGCTTGCCAAAATTGCTGTGTTTCTGGATTGCAAGCCGGAAGAACTCTACCGAAGCATTACGGAAAACGCCTTGTTGCAAACACTGCGGGATGAGAAAAGCATCCGTATGCCGGGCGGTCTGTACCATGAACTGCAGGTGCACATGACCTACAACTCCAACCACATTGAGGGCAGCAAGCTCAGCGAGGATCAAACTCGACTGATTTTTGAAACGAATACCGTTGATGTTGGAGAAGGGATTCCCGTTGACGACATCATCGAGACCGTCAATCATTTCCGTGCCATTGACTATGTAATCGACCATGCGGAAGAACCGCTGACCGAGGAACATATCAAGGAGCTGCATCGCATCTTGAAGCAGAGTACGAAAGACTCGACGCTTTCCTGGTTTGCTGTCGGTGATTACAAAAAGCGTGCAAATGTTGTCGGCGGTCGAGAAACCGCAAAGCCGAAGGATGTTCCTGTTCGCATGAAAGCGCTCCTTTCTGAATATGAATCGTTGGATGCGGTTACGATCAATGACATCATCCGTTTCCACTATGAATTCGAACGAATCCATCCGTTTCAGGATGGCAACGGCAGAGTCGGTCGACTAATTGCGTTGAAAGAATGCCTGCGCTTTGGTATCGTTCCGTTTATTATCGAGGATTCTAAAAAGATGTTCTATTACCGTGGGCTTTCCGAATGGGAAACGGAAAAAGGCTATCTGACCGACACCTGTCTGGATGGACAGGACACATTCAAAAGGCTTATGGCGATGTTTGATATTCAGCCGTAATATAAGCCACAGGAGGTTGTCCCCGCATTTCGGGGACGGCCTCTTTTTATCTGTCGCCAAGGTCATGGTGTATCTTCGTGTGGCAGGACTGGCACAGGCTCATGAGGTTCTCTCTTGCGTGAGTGCCGCCCTTGGAAACGGGCAGAATGTGGTGTACTTCCTGCACCGGAGTCAGCCGACCTTCCTAGAGGCACTGTTCACACAGCGGATGCTCTGCGGCATAACGGTCGCGGATACGCTTCCACGCTCTGCCGTATTTGCGGTTGACATCGGAACTGCGTTCGTATATATGGATAAATGTGGCTATGACTTATTAAATCGTGGTGTTATAACAGGAAAATATTCATTTAAGTATTTAGGCGAAAATGTTGCAGTTTATTTAGAAGATGGTATATTTAAAACTGGTTATGGTGATTATGTTTATACATATGACGAATTAGTTAAGTTACTATGAGGTGAGTAAAATGGTAAAAATTAAATGGACAATTACGGATTCGATTAACGATGTTGATTTAAATGAATTTGATGCAGAATGGGATGGAATATATGGCTATTTTGAGATACGTATTAATGATCATGTATTAGGGTTTTGCCCAGATAGAGAATTGTTAGCTGGCGAGGAAGGAAATGAAGATATTTTATATTGGCTAACTAAATTGTCAGATGGAATTATTCAATTGAATATTGGTCAAGAATATGAAATACAATTACTTTCAATAAATATGGCTAAAATAATTTTAAAGAAAAATGATAAGCTATTAATAAGTTTTGTTGATACTAATACGGATGAAGTTATTTGGTCTGAGAAAATAACTATTAAAGAATGGTGTAATGAAATTATATTGAATATAGAAAGATTCATTAAAGAAGTTCAAAAAAACAATTCCGTTTTATTAAAAGCAAATTTGATAAAAAAACTTCTCAAAATAAAAGAAATGTTAGTATAGGTCGTAAATTAATATTCAATTTTTAGTTTTGTTTGTTGTGATATACCAGAAGGCTATCCCCTCTGATAGAGAAGCTGGAGCCGATAGCCGGAGAGACAATAGAGGCACTGGGAAAAGAAATCCAAGACTCGCTGGATGTGAAGGAAGAAGGCCAGACAGTGGTGATGGATGAGGTGAAAACTGGAATAGAGAGTGATAGAAGTTGGTAATGGGAAGCTGATAAGTGTAATTAATGCACATAATTATGGCTCCGCATAAGGACACCTCAGAGTACAATAAGCCTGCTGACTTGGCAGATTAGTAAAAACTTATTGAACAGAGAGGTATCGTGATTACGGACTTCTCATAGGATTATAAACTGATACAATAATCGCTGCAATACAGTTTTTTTAAAGCCTCATTTGTATTATGTTCTTCTGATAGACAGAACTCCTTTGACCAGGTCATATAGTAGGCCCAAGGTGTTTTGCTTTGTTCCAGAAGAGTGATGTCAGGGATGACACCGACCTCTGTTAGGGCAGCAACCTTGTTGGAATGGGTATTCGCCATAAGTTCCTCATACTGAGCCTGATAGTCTGTAACTGTATGAGGTGCCAGATAGATATCCCAGCCGATCACATCGACATAGTCATCGCCCGGATATCCGTCCTTTGCCGGGCAGCTCCATACCCAGAGAAGGTTATTTAACTGCTTCTCATCCGTCAGATAGTGATAAACGAGCTTATATAACTCAACTGCTACGGCAGGCCCTTTGGAACCCCACCAGAACCAGGTCCCTTCGGACTCGTGAAGCGGACGCCAGAGAACCGGAATATTTGCGGTCTGGAAAGGCTTCAGAAGCTGGGCTACGACCTCCAGATCGTGATAAAACGCGGCACGTTCCGGTGTACCCTCGATCAGAACCTGTTCGGGATCAAAGTCGGTATTTCTGGAGTAGAAGCTTTTATCCCTGCCGCCGATCGGGGAAAACCAATGGAAGCAGAGTGAGAGGATTCCATCCGGTGTAGTAGAAGCCCATTTCAGAGCGGTTTCCATTGTGTGCTTAGCCTCTGCTACCTCCGTCAGGCAGGCTTCATCTGCGTCTTCATAGTTAATGTTCGGAGAGTATGCTAAAAGCTCGAACTCCACCAGCTTTGGATGCCGACCGGTCTGCTCGTAAATATAGGTATATTCTTCCATCGGAACGGTCTGCGTATGCTGACCGGATATGATGGAATGACCGGCTGTAGCATATAGGTACTGCAGTAAATCACAGGCCTCTTTTGTTGCACGTTTGTTTATTGGTTTTGCACTGAATGTCATCGTTTTCTTCTCCTTATCTGCGTGTCCGCTTTATAATCTCCATACACATTCTGCCATTGTGATATGGACACTTCCATGGTTCTACGATCGGCTTGCGGCTGGATGGCTGACCGTCAGCGTCTACCTCAGAATACCATTCAGACTGCGGTCTTGGATCGATCAGGTACTTCTCAATATAGTCCCAGATATCTTCGGCAGCCTTGCGATAACGTTCGTCGTCGGTCTTCTGATATGCATTATAGAAACCGATAATGGACTCACACTGTACCCACCAGATGCGGGTGGTCAGGACCACACCCTTTTCACACTCTGCCATAACGGAATGATTTTCATAGGCTACCTTGTAGATCTGTTCCGTCAGATCCATGATCATAGGAGCCATGCGGTCAGACAGTTCTTTATTTCCCAGTACTTCCAGTGCACGATCGATCAGCCAGGTGGCTTCGATATCGTGACCGTAGGAATGCAGATCCAGAATCGAATTCATATCCTTATCAAAGAAAACCTCCAGCCGGTGAAGCTCCGGATTATATACGGCATTGTAAAACTCTGCGGTTGACCAGTATAAACGCTTCTGGACCTCCGGATCATGACCGACGCGATAGAGCTCTGTATAAGCTTCGCATACATGAAGCAGAGTATTCATTGTCTTATCGGCAATAACATTATTTTCGGACAGCTTGTCATTTACATTTGGAACAAAGTCGATGGTATAGGACTCCCCGTAGCCATCACCCAGACGGCACTTCGTTTCGATGACATGGAACAGATCCATGGCGGTTTGGAGCGCCTCTTCCTTCTTGGTGGCATCATAGTAAGATGACAGGGCATAGATGGCAAATGCCTGATTATAGGTATGCTTTGTTGTATCCTCCGGCTTACCGTCATAGGTCATAGACCAGAAGATTCCGCCATTTTCCTTGTCCAGACAATAGGCTTTTAAGAATTCATAAGCCTGATCTGCAAAAGGAAGCACACTGGCATCTCCTGTGGTCAGATAGACATTGGAGAAGAACCAGAGAATCCGGCTGTTTAGGATACAGCCTTTTACGGCCTTCTTGTCCAGCTTCAGATCAAAGTCCAGCAGTCCGTAATAGCCGCCATATTCTTTATCAATCATACCCTCCCAGAATGGAAGAATACAGGTCTTTAAGTTCTGTTCTACTTTTTCTCGTAACATAGTATCATATCCTCCGTAATCAATCTTGATGCTCTGATTATAACGCTGTTCGGGAAAATAACTAGAATGGATAAATGAAAAAATAGAACAAATCTCTTTTTGATGATTGGAAATCCTATGAATCTATGATAAAGTTATGAAATAAAAGTAATAAAATAAAGGTATAGGGTGAAAAGAGATGGAACTGTTTGAATATATTGATGTTATGAATACTCCATATCAAATCTATATGGAACGGGTGGTGGATCCGAACTTCCGTGTGCGTGGACACTGGCATTACTTTGTGGAAATCCTGTATGTGACCAGAGGAATGATCCGGGTAGACTGCGGAAAATACCGCTATACCATGGAAGAGGGGGCACTGGTAGTAATTCCGCCGAAGATGCTGCATCGGATTCAACCGGGGTTTTGTCCGGGGGTGGAGTATGCGGTTGTAAAGTTTGATCTGAATGCAATTCGAATCCCGAGAGTATATCTGCCCAGAATTCGCAGTGTATTGGGAACTGTTCAGGAGCGGGAGCCGATGCTGTTTTCCAATGCGGAACAGGAGCGGTATCGACTGGGATATTATGTGAAGAATTGTATCAAAGAAGTAGAAACCTGCGGATTCGGTTATGAGCAGAATGTGTATAGCAATCTCTCAACACTCCTGATCCAACTGGTCCGGGTATGGGAACAGATGGGGAGGGATTTCACCGGAGAAGGGGAACAGGGAACGGATCCGGACTTTTTCAATACAATACTGGAGTATATTGATGTACATTCCTATGAGCCACTCTCTGTACAGGAGCTGGCAAAGAAGAGTGGTATGAGCTATTCGAATTTTGCAAAAATATTCAAGCTGCAGTTTGGAAGATCTTGTAAGGAATACATAGAATATCTCCGGATTTCCAAGGCGGAGGAACTGGTATTATATAGTGATTATGATATCAGTTACATTGCCCAGGAAACCGGATTTGCGGACACGAGTCATTTTATACGGATCTATAAGAAGTTTAAGGCGGAAACTCCGAAACAGGCCCGCCTGAAAGCACAGGGACGAACTAAAGAATCTCCAGCAGAGTATTAACCAGAAGATCGTCATCCTCCGGACGCAGAAAGCAGAAACGGATGTAGTCATTTCCGAGTCCTATAAAGTTCGAGCAGTCGCGGATCATTAACCCCTTGCGGATACAGGAATCAAAGACATCTGCGGAGGTGATGCCATCCTTTTTGATACGGAGCAGCATAAAGTTCGTTGCGGGCGTGAAGATCTGGATGGAGGCTCTGGTACGCAGGGCGGAGCAGACCAGACCTTGCTCCTGAGAAATCAGATCCCGTGTCTGCTGAATATAGGCCGTATCGGTAAACATAACCGTTCCTGCATATGCGGCAATGGAACTGATGGACCATGGATTGTTGTGTTTGGTAATATAACGGAGCAGCTTCTCGTTGGAAGAGCAGGAATAGCCCAGACGCAGTCCCGGAAGGGCGAAAAACTTTGAGACACCTCGCAGGACAATCAGATTGTTATATCGCTTTACCAAAGGGATTGCGGATATAACGGAGACATCCTTTACGAATTCCACATAGGTCTCATCCACCAGAACGAAGGTTGAGGTTTCCTTGCATTTTTTGACGATCGTCTCCATCTGGCTGATCGAGATACAGGTAGAAGTAGGATTGTTCGGATTGCAAAGGATCAGCATATCGACAGAATCATCGATCTTCTCACACAGATCCTGAATATCCAGCTTGAACGCAGCATCCGCCTGCAGGGTATAGTCTATAATCTCGCTTTTGATCGCTTTTAAATCCCGTTTATATTCGGAGTAGGTTGGCTCTACAACGATGGTTTTCTTTGGCTTAATGGTTGTAATATAAGTAACAATCAGTTCTGTACTTCCGCTGCCGGGAAGAATGTGGGCAGGGTCAGCGCCGGTGTAAGCCTGAATGCCTTTTTTCAGATCGGTATATTCCCGATCCGGATAATCCGTCAGTACATCGATATGCTCCTGCAGAGCCTGTTTTAGTACCGGGGATAACCCCAGGGGATTTACATTGGAAGCAAACGGTCGAATATCTTCCCGTTTTATATGGTAAAGTGCTTCTACTTTTTCCAGGTCACTGCCATGGAATTGATCTGCTGGTTGTAACATAAAAATATCCCTCTCCTTCTTTCCTAAACCGACAAAATCTGGTATACTGTACATCAGTAATTATATTATACTTCACAGGGAAGGATTTGCAAGGGTGTTGTAGATGAAAGAAAAGGTAGAGCAGTATGCCAAGGGAGAGTTTGATGTTAATCGACCACAGGTGGTAGTGTCTGTAGATCATTTGCAACTGAATATAGAAGCAGGCTCTGTATATCACGGTGCCATAGACATTCATACAGAGAATAACTGCCGGATCAAGGGGATGATCTATGACAGTCGCTATCTGTTTAAGATAGAACCGCATAACTTTATCGGAAAAGCACAGACGGTAGAGCTGACCTTTGATGCAGCAAAGTGGGAAAAAGGAGAACATTTGTCCGGAGTTCTTTATCTGGTCACAGATGGTGGCGAATTCCGGGTACCGTATGAGATCGAGATTACGGCTCCGGCGATCGAGACTTCGATCGGCTGCCTGGGGGATATGTTCCAGTTTGCCAGTCTGGCGGAAAGTAACTGGGGAGAGGCTGTTCGAATCTTTACCTCACAGGAGTTTGTACGTGCATTTTTAACCGGAGATCCGATGTATACCCGAGTGTATGAGAGCCTGACGCGGAGTCTGTCAGCCAGTCAGGCAATGGAAGAGTTTCTGATCTATACCCACAAGAAACGGTCTTTATCGCTGGAGGTTACAGATCGTAAGCAGCAGTTGTCCTATCATACGGAGGCAGAGAAGCATGCGATTACGGTGACGAAGAATACCTGGGGGTATCTGAATGCAGAGGTTCGTTCGACGGCACGGTTTTTACAGCCGATTAAGAAGTATATAAGCAGTGAAGACTTTGTCGGGAATAAATATTCCTTAGACTACATGGTATTCCCGGAGTATATGGAGGAGGGCGGTAGCAGCGGTCAGATCATCATTGAAAATATATATCAGAAGATCGTAGTAGAGATCACTGTGGCAACGACTCCGGATCACCGGGTGGAGCCACCGCACCTTTTTACGAATCATCATATGATAAAGGTGCATCAGCATAGCCTGATCACCAACTATCTGGACTTTCGGACGGGCAGGATGAGCCTGGAAAGCTATGTGGATAAGACCTTGTATGCGTTACGGAATCTGGTTCAGTACTGCAAGGAGGATCAACTCTATCGGCTGGGTATTCTGCATATGAATATTCTGGCAGGAAATGAAAGTATGGTAGAGGAGGAATTCCGCAGGATCGATGCAGACGCGGACCAACTGGTAGAAGGGGTAAAGGCATCCTGCTACTATGCATATCTGAAGGCACTGGCACATAAGGATGCGGAGAGTATTGCACGGGCAAAGACGCAGATTCGCCAGACCTTCGAGGCAGAGGATGAGAAGCTGTTTTATTTCTGGCTGCTGATCTTTCTGGATGATTCCGAGGAGACGGAGAAAAACTGGCTCTACGGAGAGATTCAGGTACTATATAATCAGGGCATTCATAGCCCGATTCTATATTATGAGATCTGTGAGATGTGGAATCATGAGCCGCTGATGCTGCGGAAGCTGGAAGGCCTGGAACTGTCGGCGATCCGTTGGGGAATGCATCATGAGTATCTGTCGGAGGATGTGATTCATATCTGTGTAGAACTGGCAGGAAAGGAGCATGGCTTTCAGCCACATCTGTTCCGACTGCTTCAGGAGATCGATCAGAAGTATCCGTCGGAGGATGTGTTGCGGATTATCTGTGGAATGTTGATCCGTGCGAACCAGACGGAGCAACGCTATCATGTATACTTTGAACGGGGCATACAGGCAGGACTGAAACTGATCGGGATTTATGAAGCCTATATCCGCAGTATGGATATGAAGCGGTATGACCGGATTCCGGAGCCGGTATTGAGATATCTGACCTATAATAATACACTGACCGATTATGAGCAGGCGTATGTATATGCCAGCCTGATTAAGAATAAAGCCGGATATGGCGGATTATACGGAGAACTGGCACCGACGATTGAGAACTTTATGGAAGGGCAGATTCTGAGAGGGGTTATTCATGAATTCCTGTTAGTGATCTATAAAGAATTTTTAAATCCTGAAAATGTGAATCCGAAGTATGCGGCAAAGCTCCCGAATATTATATTTAAGAGACGATTGGTATGCAGCAATCCGGGTATGAAGTCCGTGATCGTCAGTCATAAGGAGCTGCTGGAGGAACAGCAGGTGATCTTAAATGACGGAGTGGCTTATATTGACATTGTTACGGAATCCGCAGTGGTAACACTGGTGGATACAAAGGGAAACCGCTATACCAGCACCATCCCATACCGACTGGAACGGCTGGTGGATGCGAAGGCATATCTGGCTGTCTGCCATCGATATAATCCGTCTGAGCCGAGGCTGTTAGCTTATATCTACAGTCGCATGACACATAAGCATCTGCAGGATGCCAGAGATGTCAATCAGGCAAGAGAGGTATTAAAATGTACCGAGGTCAGCTATGAGATCCGGCAGCAGGCATTGCTTCAGATCATAGAATATTATCTGGAAAACTACGATGGGGATATTCTGGAGAAATATCTGCTTCAGATCGATCTGGACTATATGGATAAGATTCACAGTGCAGAGATTATATCCGGTTATATCATGCGCGGCATGAACCGGAAGGCATATGAGGCGATCAAGAAGTTCGGATACGGTGATGTGGAGATCACACGGTTGTTGCGGTTAGCCTCTTATATCGTGACAGATACGGATATTCTGGGAGATGAAGCACTGACCTCTTTGTGCGTATATCTTTATCAGAAGGGACAGTACAATGACCGCACCATACAGTATCTGGTATTCCAGTATAAGGCGGATACAAAGGAATTGGCAAAGCTATGGGAAACCGCAATCGTGGTACTCGGAGAGGCTAGAGAACTGGAAGAAAATATACTGGCGCAGATGATATTTGCAGATACCTATGTGGATAATGCAATGGATATCTTCCGCTCATACTATCAGGGAAGACACCGTACGATGGTGACAAAGGCATTTTTGAAGAAACTGGCATATATGTACTTTATCCGGGAGGAATGGATACCGGATTCTGCCTTTGATTATCTGCTTCGGGAGATTACAAACGGAGAGATCCGGGATGATATCAGTCGGAGTGCCGTCCTCTGGCATCTGTCGAAATGTACGAGACTGAATGAAGATGAGGTTGGATTTGTGACACGAACGGTAAAGGAATTCCTGAACCGGGGCATCGTGCTTCCGTTCTTTAAGGCATTTCTGGAATACGTAGACCTGCCACAGGAACTTTATCTGAAGACCTATCTGATATATAAAGGCCGGGAGCATATGGAAGTGGTAGTGAATTACAGTGTGGGAACCAGTGAGCAGCAGACCCTGGACTTCAAACCACGCCGGATGGAGGAACGGATTCCGGGGTATTATGTACAGGAGTTTATTGTGTTCCACGGAGAGCAGCTTCTATATCATTTTGGTGAAGAGTATACCGGCTGTGTGTCTTTGTTAGAGAGCGATAGTATCCGACAGGATGTGTACAACAAGGAAGATCAGGGAAGTCGATTTGAACGGTTGAATCAGATGCTGATCTGTCAGGAAATGCGGGATACGGCAGAACTGACAACCGGTATGGAAGCATACATGAAGTATGGACATGTATTTGAAGAGGTTATGCGAATACTATGATATCGGTGGCAGCTCTTGGCTTGTCACATATAGCATATGAAATAAGGAGACGATGGGATGCAGAAGTTTTATCTGGGAATGGACGTTTGCGCGGAGAGTACGCAGCTTAGTTATTTTAATCAGCAGACGAAAGAGCCGGAGTCTATCTGTCAATTAAATACAGTTGATACCTATCTTCTTCCGAATGTAGCGTTTTTCGGAGCAGAATCTAAGAAGTGGTATGTGGGGAGCGAGGCACTGGAACACCGCTTCCATCAGGAAGGAACTTATCTGGAGCAGGTGGTTGAAAAGCTGGAGGCGACCGAACGGATGGAGCTGGCAGAGACATCCTATAGCTATGAGGATATTCTGTTAATCATACTGAGGGGGCATATTATGGACTTTCTGAACCGATATGAGGATGCAGAGATCGAACGACTGGTGGTAACGGTATATCGATACTCCAATGCGTTGTTCCGGGTTTTACATATGCTTCAGGATGAGCTGGGACTGTATGGGGATAAGTTCTTCATTATCGGACATACCAGTGCCTATCTTCATTTTGTGTTCCAACAGCCGGAGAGTCTTCGGAATAACAGTGTCGGGCTGTTTGACTATGGACCGGAGGGACTGGACTTCTATCGGGTGGATATCGCCAGAAGATCGAATCCACAGGTGGTGACGGTGATTCATAAGGACTACCGGGAACAAATGGGATACTATCGACTGTACAATAGCAAGCAGGAGCTGGATCAGAGATTTCTGGAGGTAGTTCAGGAGGTTCTGAAGGAAGCGTATATGTCATCGGTATACCTGACCGGAATCGGGTTCATGGAGCTGTGGGCGAATGCATCGCAGAATGCACTCTGTAACGGACGACGGGTGTTTGTGGGGCAGAATATATATACCAAGGGTGCCTGCTATGCGGCATATATTGGTTCCAATGTTATTAATCCGAATAAATATATCGTGAACGCCGAGGATATGGTACACAGTGATGTGGGAATTTTAAGCGGAGATGCAGCCAATACATTTATACCGATTGCACGGGGCGGCAGAGAATGGTACAACATGCGGGGAAAGATCCATGTGTGTCTGGATGATACCAATCGGGTGGAGATCCTGTATAAGAATCATTATAATCAGGAAGCAATGCGGGAGATTATAGAGATTCACGGACTTCCGACACGACCGAATAAGACCACCAGACTGTCGCTGGAGGTAGAGATGTATAGTGGAAGCCGGGGAGCAGTGGTGATCCGGGATGAAGGCTTCGGCAAGTTATATCCTACAACGAATAAGGTGTATCGTAAGGAGTTTGTACTGGAAAGGTAGGGAATGATTCATGGGAAAGGTGATTCTGTGTGAAGCACGACAGGCAGTAGTTCCATATACATTTGTGAATACAAAGGTTGAGGTGTATTCCTATGAAGAGTTATGCTTTTATATCTATAATAATGCAGTTCTGTTAAATCCGGAGCAGTTTCAGGGCAGACTGGTGCAGTGGATAAAGACGGAGCTGGGCATGGAAGGACTGGCGGGAAAGCTGATGGAGCTTCTGGCGGGAGACAGCAGCTTTATTGAAATACTGGTAGCGATCCTGTCGGCGGGTTCGTACTATGAGACGGCAGAGATCCGGCAGTTTATCGATAAGCAGGAACTGGTGACCCTGCTCCCGGCGGAGGAGAAGACGAAGCTTCGGGCTGACAGTTTTTTGATGTATAAAAGGGTGCTGAAAGCGATTTCTCTTTATGATGGTATTTTAAGACAGGAAGAAACGATTGAGGATAAGAAGTTCCTGGGAGATGTGTATCACAACAAGGGTGTGGCACTGGCTAAAAACATGGAACTGGCGAAGGCGAAGCTTTGTTTTCTGGAAGCCTATGAACGAAATAAGAAGAAGCCGTCACTGGAAGCGTATATTATGATACGATTGTTGGAGGCACCGGTAGAAACGGTACAGTCAGAAGCGGAAACATTTGGCATGGAGGAGCCGGATTTTGCCAGAGCCAGAATGTTGCTGGAGGATGCAGTGGAGGATTCCAGAAATACGGCAGTTTATACCCGGTATGAAAAGGCGCTTTATAATAAGAACCATGGAGACTATGAAGCCTTTAATCAGCGCGTGGATATGCTGTTGAATCAGTGGAAGGAAGAATTCAGAGAGCAGGTTGTATAATGGGATTATTTAAGAGTATAAAGAATCTGTTCCGGAAACCGGAGGTTCGGGAAGACAAGGAACTGGAGTCGATCGGTGATCGCGAGGAGGAAATGTCCGGGGAAGAGGCAGAGCTGTCGCATCATCTGGGCGTGATCGTAGACCGGACCTACGAAATGGAGGATTTAAAGCGAGAGTATGAACTGGTGACAGCGTACTTTTCGGATATACAAAAGATCGAGCAGATGGAAGCCGGAAAACGAAAAGAACTGGAAGATGATGCAAGAAAGATTGTGATGCTGGAGGAAACACGGAAAGAATATCAAAAGGCACCGCGTCCAATCAGTGGAGAGCGGCACCAGCTGTTCCAGAGACTGGAGTCTGAAATTCCGGAAGGGATACAGAAGCTGAAGGAACTGGAAGATATGCGAGGAAAGATTAAACGGGATCTTGAGTATCTGGAAGGCGAAAAGGGCGCACTTCAGTATGAAGAGGGACACTTGGAACAGAAACAAAAAAGTGTTCGAACTATTGCAATGGTACTGGGAGTACTGACGATCGTTACAGTCATTGTATTTCTGGTAGTGACACTGGAATATGAGATAGACCTGACACTTCCGGGAGTCGGGGCGGCGATCGTAGTTGTCATTATAGAGTTCTTTTTGTTTTTGAACTACAGCAGGATCAATGGAGAACGGACACTTAGCTACCAGAAACATAACCGGGCGATACAACTACAGAACAAGGTAAAGATCAAGTGGCTGAACAATACAACCACACTGGACTATCTGTATGCGAAGTATGAGGTAAACAGTGGAAAAGAACTGGGATATGAGTGGGAAAAGTACCGGAAGTTCCGGGAAGAGGAAAAGAAGTATCAGAAAAACACCGGAGATCTGAAGATCTATCAGGAGGAACTACTCCATCTGCTGCAGCAGGCGGGAGTGAGAGATGCGGAGATCTGGCTGCAGCAGATACCGGCACTGTTAGACAACCGGGAGATGGTAGAAGTGAAGCACAGTCTGAATGTAAGACGGCAGAAGCTGAGAGAACAGATGAAGCAGAATGAAGAGGCAAGACAGAACAGCTTTGTCTGTGTAAAGGGAATATTAACGGAACATCCGGAACTGAAGGAACAGGCAAGAGAGGTTCTGGTATCGTATCATATAGCAGTATAGGGGGGCAGCATGAATACATTAATAGTAGAAGATGATTATGTCAGCAGAAAGTTTATGGTGAAGTTTCTGTCAAAGTACGGAAGCTGTAAGACGGCAGAAAATGGAGAACAGGCGATTGAACTTTATCGCCGGGCGGTGGAGCAGAAGAAGCCGTATGACCTGATCTGCATGGATATCCTGATGCCGAAGATGGACGGATATGAAACCTTGGAACAGATACGAAAGTATGAGGAAGAGCAGGAAATCGGAAGACAACAGGAGGCAAAGGTGATTATGACATCCGGAATGGATGTCAGCACAAATGCAACAAAGGCATTTGAATTGGGCTGTGTGGCATTTGCATCAAAACCGATCGATATCGTGAAGTTTAATCAGATCCTGCAGGAACTGCAGTTGATATAACTAGACATATCGGTTATATAACATACCACTGTAAATAGATGGCATGTAAGGATTTGGAAAATTCCTGCGCGTGTTTGGGTAGGAAATGATGGTTTTATCGACATATTCCATAGGATTCAGAGTCATTCGGTCGGTAGCGGACTGGATGGCACTCTTAAAATCGGACAGTTGACGGAAAAGTTCCTGAAACTGTCCGTTTTCTGTACTCTGCGTAAGGAGTCCCTCATCCTTTGTGATATGACCGTCCTCGGACAGAAGTAGACCGGAAGCCTCTAAGCTGTTGTGAAAATGACGGGTGATTCCGTTCAGATCACGCAAAAGCTTGCGGGAGCCGCTCGGATTCCCTTCCGTATTCTGTGCTAAGTCTACCAGATGATTATAATAGTGAATAAAGTCGTCTACATCATCCAGAATGGCAGAGCGATCCGGTACCACGGAAACCGTGTGCTCTATGCCGGTGGCCTGTTTTAGCTCGATTCCGATATGATTGTTAATGGATATATGATTCGAAGCAGAGGTTCTGGGAACGCCGTTCAATGTAAAACCGGCATCTGCGGGTGCTGTGGTCATACGGGTAAGTCCCAGTGTATACACCAGTCCCCGTGGGGTGCTTCCCGAGATGGAGAACTGAAGACCGTTGTCCAGACTTCCGAGACCGGAGGCGGTGGACTCCAGAACGAGCGCACTGGAAGAGTCTTGCTGATCAATGTTGGCGTTGATGCCGATATTGCTATTGTTGATTGACATTGCCAGTCGTTCCTGAATCTGCAGATTTGTTTCACCACGTTTGGTTTCTATTTCAAACTGGTATTCATTTCCGGCAGTACGGATATTGATATAATGTACCCCGGCAGAGATACCGGTACCGTTAGACAGCAGATAGTTTCCCTCGTTGATCTGAGGGGATGCCAGTTGATCTACCTGCAGCCGGATGTCTGCCGGAGAAGCATCGGAGGCATCTGCCAGTAACTGAACCCCCAGCTCCTGCGGAGCATCCGTCTGAACCGTCAGCTTCTGCGTGTCAGAGGAGACATCCTCGGTGAGAAAGGATGCACTGTTCTTTAATTCGATCGCAGCATCCTTGATCCCAATGACATAAGCCTGCGTGGCATCGGAAAGAGAGAGCTTGTAATATGGCTTTGACTTGTTAAGGCGCACCATGTCCTTATACAGGGCGCGCAGTTCGCTTTTTTTATGTGAATCGTACTTGGTATTCGCAATCTGCGGCATCGCAGCATGATAATAGTTGTAGATATTCATGGTTGCCATAGGACTCCCTCCCTTCTGCATGTAGTTTATACCTATTAATATATGTATCATTAGTGTACTATTATCCTGCCATTAAGTAAAGTAAAAGTATAGTAAAAGACAAAAAAGCACTTGACAAACAAATGTGAATCTGCTACTGTAGCAAATGATGAACTGCCAGAGACAGCAGGTGCTGAAAAGCGTAAGGACAAAACGCCTGCCGAGGAAAGAATCGTTATGAAGTGATTCATGTACGTTATCCCGGCCCTTGCAGACCGGGTTTCTTTAGTTTAGTGCAGTCATTAAAAATACAGGAGGTGCACTATCATGGCTAAGGTAGAAATTAAGCAGCCAATCGTTGACGAGATCAAGGCAAACATCGAAGGCGCAGCTTCCATCGTTTTAGTAGACCATCGCGGACTTACCGTAGAGCAGGATACACGGCTTCGTAAAGCATTAAGAGAAGCAGGCGTAACCTACAAGGTATACAAGAACACTTTGATGAAGCGTGCATTTGAGGGAACTGATTTCGCTCAGTTGGATCCAAATCTGGAAGGACCAAGTGCGATTGCTATTTCTAAGGATGATGCAACTGCTCCGGCAAGAATTATTGCTAAGTTTGCAAAGGAAGCAGATGCATTAGAGATCAAGGCTGGTATCGTTGAGGGAACCTACTATGATGCAAATGGCATTCAGGCTATTTCTTCTATCCCTTCAAGAGAAGAACTGCTGTCCAAGTTCCTTGGAAGCATCCAGTCACCTATTACCAACTTTGCTCGTGTTATTAAGCAGATTGCAGAGCAAAAAGAACAGGAAGCTTAAACAATACTATTAAAAAATGGAGGATATGAAAATGACTACTCAGGAAATTATCGAAGTTATCAAGGGTTTATCTGTATTAGAGTTAAATGATTTAGTAAAGGCTTGCGAAGAGGAATTCGGCGTATCTGCAGCAGCAGGCGTTGTAGTTGCAGCAGCAGGCGCAGGTGCTGGTGAAGCAGCAGAAGAGAAGGACGAGTTCAACGTAGAGTTGACAGAAGTTGGTCCTAACAAGGTTAAGGTTATCAAGGTTGTTCGTGAAGTTACCGGCTTAGGCTTAAAGGAAGCTAAGGACGTAGTTGATGGCGCTCCTAAGATGTTAAAGGAAGGCGCATCTAAGGCTGAGGCTGAGGATATCAAGACTAAGTTAGAGGCTGAGGGAGCTAAGGTTACCTTAAAGTAATTATTTTCTCATTAAGCAGAAAAACGGGGCTTTTGTTACAAAACAGAAGCCCCTTATTCTATCTAAAAGAACGGCAATCACACATATTTTAAAAATATTCAGGAAAAAATCTCCTATTTTCAGAAAAAACAATTGACTTCCATTGACTTTGGTGCTACTATAGTATAGCGTGACTATCGTGGGTCGGTTTGCCCATGTAGTTGTAGGGATACGACAAGAGTTACCATACTTTTAGTTCAAGGGGTGAAACCAGTAATGGAAAAAACAAGGATTAAACCTATCAAATCAGGTAAGGGAATCAGAATGAGCTATTCAAGACGGAATGAAGTGCTTGAGATGCCGAATCTGATCGAGGTTCAGAAGAACTCATACGAATGGTTTCTGACAGATGGTTTGAAGGAAGCATTTGATGACATTTCTCCAATCGAAGATGTCAGTGGTCGTTATTGCATGGAATTTATTGGCTATCAGTTATGCAAGGATGACAAAAAGTATACGATCGAGGAGTGTAAGGAGCGGGATGCAACATATGCGGCTCCGTTAAAGGTGACCGTTCGTCTTCGTAAGAAAGAGACAGACGAGATGAGCACACATGATATCTTCATTGGCGATTTACCGCTGATGACAGAGACAGGTACCTTTGTTATCAATGGTGCAGAGCGTGTTATCGTCAGCCAGTTGGTACGTTCACCTGGTATCTATTATGCCATCGGTCACGATAAGATCGGTAAGACCTTATATTCCTGTACCGTTATTCCAAACCGTGGTGCATGGTTGGAATATGAGACGGATTCTAATAATGTATTCTCTGTTCGTGTTGACCGTACCAGAAAGGTACCGATCACCGTGTTGATCCGTTCCCTGGGAGTAGGAACAAATGCAGAGATTCTTGATCTGTTCGGTGAAGAACCAAAGATTCTGGCAAGTATTGAGAAAGACCCTTCTACAGACTATGAGAGTGGTCTGTTAGAGCTGTACAAAAAAATCCGTCCGGGCGAGCCACTGGCAGTTGAAAGTGCAGCAAGCTTGATCAACAGCATGTTTTTTGACCCTAAGAGATATGATTTGGCAAAAGTTGGTAGATATAAATTTAATAAAAAGCTGGCATTACAGAACCGTATAGCAGGACTGGTTCTTGCGGAAGATGTAGTGAACAGCAGTACCGGTGAGATCATTGCTTCTGCCGGTGATAAGATTACACTGGAGCTGGCTAACCAGATCCAGGATGCAGCCGTTCCTTATGTGATCGTACAGACAGAGGAAAGAAATGTAAAGGTTCTGTCGAATATGACCGTTAATCTGGCTGAATATGTAGACTTTGATCCAAAGGAGATCGGAGTGGTTGAACGTGTATATTATCCGGCACTCCAGAAGCTGTTGGAGCAGTTCAGCGGAGAGGAACTGAAGGAAGAGATTCAGAAGAACATTTCCGATCTGATTCCGAAGCATATTACAAAGGAAGATATCTTTGCTTCTATTAACTACAATATGCATCTGGAATATGGAATCGGCAATCAGGATGATATCGATCACTTGGGCAATCGTCGTATACGTGCCGTAGGTGAACTGTTACAGAATCAGTACCGGATCGGTCTGTCTCGTCTGGAGCGTGTGGTTCGTGAGAGAATGACTACACAGGATGCTGATACCATATCTGCGTCCTCTCTGATTAATATTAAACCGGTTACGGCAGCCGTGAAGGAGTTCTTCGGAAGTTCACAGTTGTCTCAGTTTATGGATCAGAACAACCCGCTGTCAGAGTTGACACATAAGAGACGTTTATCTGCATTGGGACCCGGTGGTCTGTCACGAGATCGTGCCGGATTCGAGGTTCGAGATGTTCACTATACACACTATGGTAGAATGTGTCCGATTGAGACCCCTGAAGGTCCTAACATCGGTTTGATCAACTCACTGGCATGTTATGCAAGAATCAACCAGTACGGCTTTGTAGAGGCTCCTTATCGTAAGCTGGATAAGACCGATCCTATGAATCCGATCGTAACGGATGAGGTTGTATATCTGACAGCCGATGATGAAGATAAGTATGTAGTTGCACAGGCTAATGAACCTTTGGATGACGAAGGACATTTCGTAAATACAAATGTATCCGGTCGTTTCAGAGAAGAAACCTCTGAGTTTGCAAAGAATCGGGTAGACCTGATGGACGTATCTCCTAAGATGGTATTCTCAGTAGCAACATCCATGATTCCGTTCCTGCAGAACGATGATGCAAACCGTGCTCTGATGGGATCCAACATGCAGCGTCAGGCAGTACCGTTGCTGAAGACCGAGTCTCCGATCGTAGATACCGGTATGGCAGCAAAGGCTGCTGTAGACTCCGGTGTATGTATCGTTGCAAAGCACGCCGGTGTTGTTGAGAAGTCTTCCAGCAAGGAGATCGTGGTTCGTTGTGATGATGGAACCAAGGATACGTATCATGTAATTAAGTTCGCTCGAAGCAATCAGGGTAACTGCATGAATCAGCGCCCAATCGTATGCAAGGGCGATCGTGTAGAGGCAGGCGAGGTGATCGCAGACGGTCCGTCTACATCAAACGGTGAAATCGCACTTGGTAAGAACCCATTGATCGGATTCATGACCTGGGAAGGTTATAACTACGAGGATGCGGTACTGTTGAGTGAGCGTCTGGTACAGGACGATGTATATACTTCCGTTCATATCGAAGAGTATGAAGCAGAGGCCAGAGATACAAAGCTTGGTCAGGAAGAAATCACCAGAGATCTGGCAGGCTTAAATGATGATGCACTGAAGGATCTGGACGAGAACGGTATTATCCGTATCGGTGCTGAGGTTCGGGCCGGTGATATCCTTGTCGGCAAGGTTACACCAAAGGGTGAAACCGAACTGACAGCAGAGGAACGCCTGCTTCGTGCGATCTTCGGCGAGAAGGCAAGAGAAGTAAGAGATACTTCCCTGCGGGTACCGCATGGTGCATTCGGTATCATTATGGATACAAAGGTGTTTACAAGAGAGAACGGAGACGAGCTTCCACCGGGAGTGAATAAGTCCGTTCGTGTATATATTGCTCAGAAGAGAAAGATATCTGTTGGTGATAAGATGGCCGGTCGTCACGGTAATAAGGGTGTCGTTTCAAGAATCCTTCCGGTTGAAGATATGCCATTCCTTCCAAATGGTAGACCACTGGATATCGTATTGAACCCATTGGGCGTACCTTCCCGTATGAATATCGGACAGGTGCTGGAGACACACTTGAGTCTGGCTGCAAATGTACTGGGCTTCAAGGTCAGTTCACCGGTTTTCGATGGAGCAAACGAGGAAGAGATCATGGAGACTCTGGAGATTGCAAACGATTATGCAAACGAAGAGTGGGATACCTTCAAAGCAAAGTGGGGCGACAGCCTGAGTGATGAAGTGTTAGACTACCTGTATGAGAATCGGGATCACAGAAGTGAATGGAAGGGCGTACCGATCAACCGTACCGGTAAGGTACAGTTAAGAGACGGTCGTACCGGTGAGAACTTCGATGGTCCGGTTACCATTGGCTTCATGCATTACCTGAAGCTGCATCACCTGGTTGATGATAAGATCCATGCACGTTCAACCGGTCCTTACTCTCTGGTTACACAGCAGCCGCTGGGTGGTAAAGCTCAGTTCGGTGGACAGAGATTCGGTGAGATGGAGGTATGGGCTCTGGAGGCATATGGTGCTTCTTATACTCTGCAGGAGATCTTAACTGTGAAGTCCGATGATGTTGTTGGTCGTGTGAAGACATACGAGGCCATCATTAAGGGCGATAATATTCCTGAACCGGGTATTCCGGAATCCTTCAAGGTATTGCTGAAGGAATTACAGTCTCTGGCACTGGATGTTACTGTATATGATGAAAATGGCGAAGAAGTAGAGTTCAGCGAAACCATTAACTATGGTGATGAGAACCTGCGGCCGATGATCGAGGGCGATGGCCTGAAGAATAATGATGAGTATAATCAGTATGATGGTTATAATCAGGTAGATGAACAGGGTGAATATATCGACGAAGCCGACGCAGAAGATGACGACTACGTAGATGATATGGACTATGATGGTTCAGAAGAATAATAATGGAAGGAGCACTACGAGATGTCAAATATGAATAATCAAGAAGTAGACCAGCCGATTAATTTTGATTCCATTAAGATTGGATTGGCTTCTCCTGATAAGATTAGAGAGTGGTCTCATGGTGAAGTAAAGAAGCCGGAGACTATCAACTATAGAACATTAAAGCCGGAAAAGGACGGTTTGTTCTGTGAGCGTATCTTTGGACCAAGTAAGGACTGGGAGTGTCACTGCGGTAAGTATAAGAAGGTTCGGTATAAGGGCGTTATCTGCGATCGTTGTGGTGTTGAGGTTACAAAGGCCAATGTACGTAGAGAGCGTATGGGTCATATTGAACTGGCAGCTCCGGTATCTCATATCTGGTATTTTAAGGGAATCCCTAGCCGGATGGGATTATTGCTGGACAAGTCTCCGAGAGAATTAGAGAAGGTTCTGTATTTTGCGGCCTATATCGTACTGGATCCGGGAGAGACAGACTTAAAGTATAAGGATGTATTGTCTGAGAAGGAATATCGGGAAGCAGAAGAGAAGTATGGCTATGGTGCCTTCCGTGCAGGTATGGGTGCCGAGTCTGTAAAGGAACTGCTGCAGGCAATCGATCTGGACAAGGACTATGAAGAATTAAGCAATGAGCTGAAGAATTCTACCGGTCAGAAGCGTGCAAAGATTATTAAGCGTCTGGAAGTGGTAGAAGCATTCCGTTCCTCTCATAATAAGCCGGAATGGATGATTCTGGATGTGGTACCGGTTATTCCGCCGGATATCCGTCCTATGGTGCAGTTGGATGGTGGTCGTTTTGCTACCTCCGATCTGAACGATCTGTACAGACGTATTATCAATCGTAACAATCGTCTGAAGAGACTGTTAGAGCTGGGCGCACCGGATATTATTGTAAGAAACGAAAAGAGAATGCTGCAGGAGGCTGTGGATTCTCTGATTGATAATGGTAGAAGAGGACGTGCGGTAACCGGTCCTGGTAACCGTGCACTGAAGTCTCTGTCTGATATGTTAAAGGGTAAGCAGGGACGTTTCCGTCAGAACCTGTTAGGTAAGCGTGTAGACTACTCCGGACGTTCCGTTATCGTTGTAGGTCCGGAACTGAAGATCTATCAGTGTGGTCTTCCAAAGGAAATGGCGATCGAATTGTTTAAGCCATTTGTTATGAAGGAACTGGTAGCGAACAAGGAAGCACACAATATTAAGTATGCGAAGAAGATGGTTGAGAAGCTGGATCCGGTTGTATGGGATGTCCTGGAAGACGTTATCAAGGAGCATCCGGTTATGCTGAACCGTGCACCTACACTGCACAGACTGGGTATTCAGGCATTTGAGCCGATTCTGGTAGAAGGTAAGGCAATCAAGCTGCATCCTCTGGTATGTACCGCTTATAACGCCGACTTCGATGGTGACCAGATGGCCGTTCACCTTCCTCTGTCCGTAGAGGCACAGGCAGAGTGTCGGTTCCTGCTGTTGTCACCGAATAACCTGTTGAAGCCTTCCGATGGTGCACCTGTTGCGGTGCCGTCTCAGGATATGGTTCTGGGTATTTACTACCTGACCATGATGAAGGAGAACGACAAGGGTGAAGGTAAGGCATTTAAGTCTGAGAATGAAGCGATTCTGGCTTATGAGAATAAGGAGATTACTCTTCATGCAAAGATAAAGGTACGTGTAAAGGGTGAAGATCTGGATGGCAATCCATATACAAGAATTATCGAGACAACCCTTGGACGTCTGTTATTTAATGAGATTATTCCACAGGATCTGGGCTTTGTGGACCGTACAAAACCGGAGAATCTGTTGCTGCCTGAGATTGATTTCCATGTAGCAAAGAAGCAGTTGAAACAGATTCTGGATAAGTGTATCAATACCCATGGCGCAACGAAGACTGCCGAGGTTCTGGATGATATCAAGAGCATCGGTTATAAGTTCTCTACCAGAAGTGGTATGACCGTATCGATCTCCGATATGACGGTTCCTGCTTCTAAGAAGGAGATCTTAGGTTCTGCACAGGGAACGGTTGATAATATCAATAAGATGTATCGCCGTGGTTTACTGACAGAGGAAGAACGATATACACGAGTCGTTAAGACTTGGCAGCAGGCCGATGATGAACTGACAAAGGCTCTGTTGGATGGATTGGATAAGTATAATAACATTTACATGATGGCCGATTCCGGTGCCCGTGGTTCTAACCAGCAGATTAAGCAGTTAGCAGGTATGCGTGGTTTGATGGCGGATACAACCGGTCGTACGATTGAGTTGCCGATCAAGGCAAACTTCCGTGAAGGTCTGAACGTATTGGAGTACTTCATTTCTGCACATGGTGCTCGTAAGGGTCTGTCTGATACAGCTCTTCGTACCGCCGATTCCGGATACCTGACCAGACGTCTGGTTGATGTATCACAGGATCTGATTATCCGTGAGGTTGACTGCTGCGCCGGTAAGCCGGTAGAGGAGATTCCGGGTATGGTTGTAGAAGAGTTCTCAGATGGTAAGGAAATCATCGAGACCTTCAAGGAGCGTATTACAGGCAGATATACAGCAGTGGATATCTTTGATAAGGATGGAAACATGCTGGTTAAGCATAATCATATGATCAATCCAAAGCGTGCTGCAGCCGTTGTAGAACGTGGTGTGGATGAGAATGGTAATAAGATCGTAGATCCGGAGAATGGAGTAACCGGTAAGCTGAAGATCCGTACGATCCTGACCTGTAAGTCTCATCTGGGTGTATGTGCAAAGTGTTATGGAGCGAACATGGCAACCGGTCAGCCGGTACAGGTTGGTGAGGCTGTCGGTATCATAGCTGCACAGTCAATCGGTGAGCCTGGTACACAGTTGACCATGCGTACCTTCCATACAGGTGGTGTTGCCGGTGATGATATTACACAGGGTCTTCCTCGTGTCGAGGAATTATTTGAGGCTCGTAAGCCAAAGGGTCTTGCTATTATCGCAGAGTTTGGCGGCGAGGTAACGATAACAAATGTTAAGACAAAGCGAGAGGTTGTAATCACCAACCATGAGACAGGCGAATCAAAGGCATATCTGATCCCATACGGTTCTCGTATTAAGGTTCAGGAAGGTCAGATTCTGGAAGCAGGTGATGAACTGACAGAGGGTTCTGTAAATCCACATGATATCCTGAAGATCAAGGGTGTCCGTGCAGTTCAGGATTATATGCTTCGTGAGGTTCAGAGAGTTTATCGTCTGCAGGGTGTTGATATCAATGATAAGCACATCGAGATTATCGTTCGTCAGATGCTGAAGAAGATTAAGATCGAGGAAGGCGGAGATTCCGAATATCTGCCGGGTATGTTAGTAGATGTCCTTGACTTCGAAGAGAAGAACGAAGAGCTGATCGCACAGGGACTGGAGCCTGCACAGGGTATACAGTCTATTCTGGGTATCACAAAGGCGTCATTGGCTACAGATTCCTTCCTGTCAGCAGCATCTTTCCAGGAGACGACGAAGGTACTGACTGAGGCAGCGATAAAGGGTAAGACCGATGAACTGGTAGGCCTGAAGGAGAATGTATTGCTTGGTAAACTGATTCCTGCCGGAACCGGTATGAAGCGGTATCGTTCCGTAAAGCTGGACTGCGAAGACTATGAGATTCACAACGATGATGTTCTGGATTTTGGTAGTGAAGAGAATACAGATGCTGCAGAGGATGCGGCAGAAGCAAATGTTGATGTAGAGGGTGAAGCAGTAGAAGAAGCTACTGTTTCGGTAACAGAAGGAACCGATGACGGTGCAGATACTACAGAAGAATAAGCCCCTGAACAACAGTTGTGGATAGGTTCTTACGATAAGAGATGAAAATGTCCCCGGAGTCAGGAAATCTGACAGCGGGGACATTTTTGGTATAAGAAGGAGTGAAGTTAAATGAAGTTTTCAAAATATTTTGACCATACGATCCTGCAGCCGGATGTAACGGTGGAGGATGTTCTGCGGGTATGCGAGGAGGCAAAGGCGTACGATGTAGCATCTGTATGTGTGAATTCTTACTATACACCGTTAGTATACGATACACTGCGTTGGACAGGTATCAAAACCTGTACCGTTGTGGGCTTCCCGCTGGGAGCCGCTTCGACCAGAGCGAAGAAACAGGAGGCCTTGGATGCCATGGATCATGGTTCTAAGGAAATCGATATGGTAATGAATATCGGAGCCATGAAGGCCGGAGACTATGAAGAGGTAGAGTATGATATGCGGGTATTAAAGGATGCCTGTCTCCATAATGCAATGGCCAGAACGGCTACACTGAAGGTAATTATTGAGACCTGTATGCTGACGGATGAAGAAAAGCGGAAGGCATGTGAGCTGGCGGCGGAGGTCGGGATTGATTTTGTAAAGACTTCAACAGGCTTCAGTACAGGGGGAGCTACCGTAGAGGATGTTCGCCTGATGAAGCAGGCAGTTAACGGAAAGGCACTGGTAAAGGCTGCAGGTGGTATCCGGGATCTGGAAACAGCGATGGCGATGATCGAAGCGGGAGCCGATCGTCTGGGCACCAGCGCAACCGTTCATATTCTGGAAGAATATAAGAAGCTTCATCCGGAGGAATAGAAAAAGCGGTCTGAAAAAGGATGATGACAGGAGAGTATGTATGAAACTAATATCATGGAATGTAAATGGATTACGTGCCTGCGTGCAGAAGAACTTCATGGAAGCATTTCAGGCATTGGATGCAGATATCGTTTGTCTGCAGGAAACGAAGTTGCAGGAAGGACAGATTGATCTGCAGTTGGATGGATACTATCAGTACTGGAACTACGCAGAGAAAAAGGGCTATTCGGGAACAGCGGTTTTCACCAGACGGGAACCGATGGGAGTAACTTATGGAATCGGCGTAGAAGAGCATGACCATGAAGGACGTGTGATTACACTGGAGTACCCGGATTACTATATGATAACCGTTTATGTGCCGAATTCACAGAATGAACTGGCCAGACTTCCGTATCGTATGCGATGGGAGGATGCCTTTTTGACCTATCTGAAGGAGCTGGAGAAGACGAAACCGGTGATCTTCTGTGGTGATCTGAATGTGGCACATAAGGAGATCGATCTTAAGAATCCGAAGACCAATCGCAAAAATGCAGGATTTACAGATGAGGAGCGGGCATGCTTTACACGTTTGACGGAGAATGGATTCATTGATACCTTCCGCTACTTCTATCCGGATCAGACGGATATTTATTCATGGTGGTCCTATCGCTTCAGTGCCAGAGCAAAGAATGCGGGATGGCGGATTGATTATTTCTGTGTATCTGAAAGTCTGAAAAACAAGCTGCAGGATGCTAAGATTCATACCGATATCTTAGGCTCGGATCATTGTCCGGTTGAACTGGATATAGATTTATAAGAAGTTATGAAAAGTTTTAACAAATCTTTAAATAAAACAGGCAGATAATATAGTAAAATGATAACAAGGTAATTTACAGGGGGAGGAATGTGTATGTTGGAAGCGATATCAACAATGATCAGACCGGAGAATGAGGAATTCTTCAAAGAGTATATACCCGGAAGTCTGTGGGAGAAACGGATGGAGAACGGCTGGTTCTTTTATGGTGGTATGGTAGATGATACTGCATGTGGAGCCATGGTAGCGGAGCTTCAGGGCGTGACGCTGGTGATTCATTCGATCTATGTTGCACCGGGATATCGTGGGCTGGGGGTTGCAACCGAGCTGCTGTTTACTCTGGAGGATATGGCACATCTTTACTATATTCCATCGATCCGGGTGGAACTGCTGGAGGATCCGGAGGGAGAAGCCGGGCTGCAGAAGCTGCTTCAGATATTTACGACGAATATAAAGGAAACCGGAAATGTACAGTATGAGTTTGACGGAACGCAGGTGAACTGGGAAAAGCTGCATTTAAGAAAGCAGATCTCCAACTGCTGTGTTACATTGGAGGACTGTGATGAAGCATTGCGGCAGCAGGTGAATGCCCGTATGGAAGAGGCTTCCCGGTGCTATGTACCCCTGCCGTTCCGGGCACAGAACTATGATGCAAAGCATAGTATGATATATCGGGATCATTCCGGGATTCAGGGAATTCTGCTGATGCACCGAACCGAAGGCGGAATCTATATATTAGATTATATGGGGAACTTCGGCGATCATCCGGAGGTGTTTCTAGGCCTATTAAATGGAGTGGTTGCCACCTTCCGGGGGAAGGAACAGCAGTGCCGGTTTCATGTGGCATGTGTGAATGACAAGGTGGCTGCATTGATGAATAAGCTGATCCGGATTCCGCCAAGGCGGGAGCTGACCGCCCGGATCGCAGTATCATAATCGGATCGAGGATGCGTGTAAAAGAGGAAATGAGGAGCAGTTGGAAGTTATCGTAAAACAGGAGGGCACGACATGGATATGCAGATGAATCAAATGAAAAAAGAGGAACCGCGGGTACTGACAGAAGAACAGAAACAGGCCAGAGAGCAGTTTGAAGAGGGTGTAAGACAGTATCAGCCGGTCATGGAGAACACCGCATATCGCAATATGGTACAGACACAGATCCGGCAGGCCAGAACGGAATGGCAGCAGTATCTGAATACGCAGGTTATGGATGTGGAAAAGCTGAAACAGTCGCAGGTGGTGTACGGGGTGGCTCCGCTTCAGCGGGCCGCTATTATGAATCAACCGGTGCCGGAGCCGACCTTGAGCGAGAAGCAGCAGGAGAAGCGGTTAAAGCAGATGCGGAAGCAGAACCGATTTGTCACGACAGAGAGTGTGCAGATGCAGGAGGCAGTCAAGCAGTCGCAGAGACAGCTCGAACAGATGCATTGGGCAGGCGAGAAATTTCAGGCGCAGGTGGCCGGAGCGGCGTCAGAGCAGGTGCGGAATCGGTTTCTGGATGATCGGTTTGAGCAGATGTTTCATATGGAGATCCCGATCGAGGTATTAGCGGGAGATGGTCTGGAGCAACGGTATGGACAACTGCAGGTGCTGGATGTACAGATGTCAGACTTTGCGAAGCTGCTAAGACAGAATCCGAATTATGTACAGGCAAAGTCACCGGTGGAACAGGAACGGATTCAGCATTACATAGCTATGGCAGATACCTTTCATCAGGTATTAACAGCATTATCACAATTAAAAGGTCTGAGCTATGGTGAGGCCGGAGCTCCGGAGAGTGAGGAGGCCTATCAGCAGGCACAGATGGACTATGCGACCGGGTTAAAGACACTGATGCAAGGCAACCGTGCGGAGGTGATCCGGCAGTTTGATGTTCGTTATGTGGAGGAACGGATCGAACAGACCTATCAGAAGTATGAACAGGGATATGAGGAAAAGGGAGAACATGAGAACGGTTATAGAGAGATGCGGGAAGAAATCCGGGGAGACTATAACTGGATGAATATCGAACATATCTCAGACTTCTATCAGATGGATGGAATTATGGATATCCGGTCAAAGGTGGAGAAGCATCCACAGGCATATAAGGAGCATAAGGAGATCGTAGATGCAATCCTGCAGGATATGATGCAGCAGGCGGAGGCACTGGGACTATGTGCGGCACAGGCAGACATTATGGGCGAGATAGAAGTAGAGTATGCAGGCAACATCATGAGGAAAGATCTGGCACAGGTAGCAAATGAGCGTGTAGGCTATTATGAAGGTACCTATCGCGTGATGCGCGATCGCATGAATGCGATGGTAGAGGCGGCGAAGATCGTGATGGGCTTACATAAGCCGGAAGATGCATCGGCGTTGATCTATCTGCAGGGCAAGAACTATCTGCTGCCGGAACAGGAACAGCTAAAGGAAGTTCTGGATCTGGAGGCACATTACTATGCAGATACGATGCAGAGCCGCCGGGATGCATATAGACGGATCGGAGAAGCAAAGGGCGGGCTTGCTGCAAAGGATGAAGTCCTTGAGGGAACAAATGCCAGAAAGGTCGTATTGATGCGGACGGCACACCGGAATGCCGATGGAAGTTATACACCGGAGGATGAGGCTTGGAACCGGAAGGTTGTTCATCTGGCGGAGTTGACAGCGATTAACCAAAAGACAAAGCAACCGCCGGAGAATCTGAGTGAGGCCGATCATGCATGGATCGCCCAGTATGATGCAAGGGAGCATTATGCACTGGCAAAGGAACTGATCGAACAACCGATTCGGGATGTTTTAAAGTTCGATCTTTCCCGGCTGTACAATGCAACCCCGGAGGATCTGCTGCGGATGCAGGTAGAACTACAGAATCTGAATCTTCCGCAGATGGCAGTCTCCGATATCGGAGCATTACAGTGTCCGGAGAGTGTTCAGGAGGAACGAAGACAGCAGCTGGAAGGCTACAAGGCACAGCTGGAGGCGGTGCAAAAGCAGCTTGCCGAAAGTGCAAAGGAGATCACGGAGCTGGGCAATCAGAATCGGACATGGCTGGAACAGGAGGGAAAGCTGCGGGCTGAATATAGGAAAGCAGACCTGACAGAAGAACAGAAGCAGGAAGTCCGGACGAATCTGCAGAGCGTGCTACAGGAAAAGGAAGCTGTCAGCAGAAAGATAGAAGTATTGAACCGGCGGAGAAATGTTATGATGCAGGAAGAAGAACCCCTAAAAGATCAGTTGCGGAATCCGGTACCAACTACACTGAAGGAGGAATTGATCGGGGATCGTATGCAGGAATATTCGGCAAAGCTGGAGATTATACGCCGTTATGCTGACATGGCACGCGGATATGCACTTCAGCAAACGTTAAAGCAGGGGAGTGTAGCAAAGGATCTGCTGACTAAAACCGAACAGATGAAGCGTGGCATTTATGATGAAGCAGATGGAGATAAGGTTCGTGATGCCCTGAAGGTGTATGCGACAGAGGAATTGATCAATAAGAGCACCCGCATGTCAGAGGGCGCATGGAGCCGGCTGTTTGGGAATGATGAGGTGCTTAAAATATACATGAGGGACTGGTTGGTGGATGCACCTGCCAGCCAAAAGGCACAAAAATATAATAAACGGTTTTTTGAGAACGAAAATCTGACAGAACGGGATCAAAAGCTGAAGACATGGTTAAGCAAATCTCACTACAGGCTTGTCGGTGAGGAGAAACCGATGCTGAAGGAGGCCGTATTCAGAAGTTATACTTCTATGCTGAACTATAAATGCATGGAGGCAATGAGCGATGAGGAGACCGATCAGATGCTGGAGCAACTGGCTGCCGGAGCCTTTTTAGAGGAAAATGCAACGCCGGAGGAGATTCGGAGAGCAAGAGATACGAATATGGCAGGACTTCGGACCTATGTAGGAACCCTGAAGAAACACTATCGGTATCTGACGCAGAAGTATGGTCTGGGAATGGATCAGATCGATCCGTTGGAGGTCTTTTTACACTATCAGGAGATACAGAAGGACTTTGGAAATCTCCAGGTTGATTTCGAAATGATCACGAAGCTTCCGGAAGGAATTCTGGATGATGCGTCGGAGGAGGATGTGTTGTTTAAGCACCAGATTGCATATTATAATGCGATGGGAGGAATCTATAATATGATTCGTGCAACAACGGAGGCGCATTTGTTAAAGCAGGCTGATCCGCAGCAGAGAGATGGCGCAAAGCTTGACTTTACGGAACAAATGGCGATGTATCGTGCAACAATGGGCCAGCTTCCGGAGACGGTAGCAGCCAGAGAATATATGAAAAATCATACGGGGGCACCGACAGTGGTAGACTGGAAGCAGCCGTATACGGAGTAGGCAGAAGGACGTAGTGAAATAAGGCAGGAGGAATGGACAGTGAAAGAAACTACAAAGAAGGAACTAAAACAACTATCAGTAAAACATTTTTTACTGCTAACAGTATCAGGAACGATCAATGCGATTGGCGTTACGATGTTCCTGTCACCGCTGCATTTATATGACAGTGGTTTTTCCGGTACAGCGATGCTGCTGGAGGAGGTAACCCCTCCGTTCATGACATTATCGCTATTCCTGTTGATTTTGAATATTCCGTTTTTTCTATATGGATATAAGAAACAGGGACTGGCATTTACCTTGTATTCGGTATATGCGGTAGTGATTTACTCGTTAGCCTCCTATCTGATACGGAATGTAATACCGGTGGATGTGGCGAGTGCCTCGCCGTTTGCGGGAACGGATCTGCTGTTAGGTGCCGCATTTGGCGGTTTGATCTCCGGTATCGGAAGCGGTCTGACGATTCGATTCGGAGGAGCCATCGACGGTGTGGAGGTTATGGCTGTGATATTCTCAAAGCGACTGGGAATCACGGTCGGAACCTTTGTCATGGCATACAATATCGTGCTTTACATAATTGTGGGAATCGTTATGCATAGCTGGATTCTTCCGCTGTATTCCATCGTGACCTATTATGTAGCCCTGCATGCAGTGGACTATATCGTAGAAGGCTTTGATAAGGCGAAGGCAGCTATGATCATCACAACAAAGCCGAATGAGATCAACAAGAACCTTTCCGAAGAGTTTGGCAGTGGTATCACTTCATGGGAAGGTCATGGATATTACTCAGATAAAGAGAAGACCGTCATTTACTTTGTAGTAAACCGCTTCCAGATCGGAAAGCTGAAGGCTATCGTGAAGGAGCACGATGCGAATGCGTTTATTGCAATTACGGAAGTTGCAGATGTGTTGGGAAAGAACACGAAGCAGGGATGATGTCGGATAGATGTGAAGAGATAGTAATACCAAAGTTTAGGTGGAATAGAAAAAACAGGAGGGGGAACGTATGGATATCCAATTAGGCCAAATGCAGCAGAAGGAACAGTTGAAGACTGTGGAGGTGCAGAAACAGGCCAGAGAACAGTTTGAAGAGAGCGTTCGTCAGTATCAGCCAATCATGGAGGCCGGTGCATATCGTGACATGGTACAGACACAGGTACAAGCAGCTCAGAATCAGTGGCAGGAATATTTGAATACACAGGTTATGGATGTGGAGGAACTGAAACGTTCACAGATGGTCAGAACGGTGCTTCCGCTTCATCGAGCCGACATTATGAATGAGGCAGCCCCGGAGTCTTCCCTGAGCGAAAAGAAGCAGGAGAAACGCTTAAAGCGGATGCGGGAGCAGCACCGGTTCGCAACGAAAAGCAGTGTGCGGATGCAGGAGGCAGCACAGCAGGCGCAGGAACGTATCCGGCAGGAACAGCAGGCAGGGGCAGATTTTGCCCAACGGGTGGCTGCAAAACCCGTAGAGCAGCGGAACCGCATACTGGATGACCGCTTTGAACAGATGTTTCATATTGAGATTCCGATAGAGGTGTTAGCCGGAGATGGATTAGAGCAGCGATATGGACAACTTCAGGTGCTGGATAAACAACTGGCAGGCTTTGCAGCATTACTTCAACAGAATCCGGACTATCTGCAGGCAAAGTCGCCGGCAGAGCAGGAACGTATCCGGCATTATATAGATATGGCAGGTGCTTATCATCAGGTTCTGATTGCATTATCTCAGTTAAAAGGACTAGGCTATGACGAAGGGGGCATTCCGGAGAGCGAAGCCGCCTATCAGCAGGCACAGATGGACTATGCAACCAGTCTGAAGACACTGATGGCAGGAAGCCGCGCAGATGTGATCCAACAGTACGATACCCGCTATATGGAGGAGCGAATCGAGCAGACCTATCAGAAATATGAGCAGGGCTATGAAGAAGGGGGAAAGCAGGAACCCGGATATAGAAAAATGCGCGAAGAGATCCATGGAGACTATAATTGGATGAATATCGAACATGTCTCGGACTTCTATCAGGTGGATGGAATTATGGATATCCGGTCAAAGGTGGAAAAGAATCCACAGGCTTATATGGAACATAAGGAGATTGTGGATGCAATTCTGCAAGACATGATGCAGCAGGCGGAGGCTCTGGGCTTGTGCGCATCAAAGGCCGGTATTGCAGGCGGACTGGAGCTGGAATATGCAAACAGCAGGAAAAGAGAACTGGCACAGATCGCAACGGATCGAGTCCGTTATTATGAAGGAAACTATCGTGTAATGCGGGAACGCATGAACGCGATGACAGAGGCGGCGAAGATCGTGATGGGGCTGCATGAAGCAAAGGATGCAATGGCACTGCTTTATTTGCAGGAAAAAGAGTATCGGATGCCGGAACAGGAGCAACTAAAGGAAACGATAAATCTGGAAGCACATTACTACGCAGATACGATGCGGGACAATAAAGAGGCCTATACCCGTATTGCGAAGGAACGCGGTGGACTGGCGGCTACGGACGATGTTCTCGTTGGAACGAATGCAAGAAAAGTCGTACTAATTCGAAGCAGACGCGTGAATTCGGATGGCAGTGTGACACCGGAGGATACAGAATGGAATCAGAAGGTCATTCGTTTGGCGGAGCTGACAGCCATTCAATCAAAGAAGAATGCACAGTCCGCGGCGCGTAAGGAAGAGGATCAGGCACTCATTGACAGTTATGATCCGGAGGAACACTATGCATTGGCACGGGAAATTATAACACCGGCAATACAGGGAGTTTTGAACTTTGATCTGGGGCGTCTGTATCATGCAACACCGGAAGAACTGCTTCAGATGCAGACGGAGCTACAGGCCTTAAATGTACCGCAGATGACCAGTTCTGATATAGGAAAGCTGGAATGTCCGGCGGCAGTGACCGAGTCCTACAGGCAAAGGCTGGAGACGGCCGCCATCCGGTTGAAGGAGACAGATGCAGAGATCGCCCGGTTGATGGAAGAGATCATTCAGATAAACAAACAGAATAATGCATTGTATCAGCAGTTAAAGGAACTGAAAACGAAAAAGAAGGAAGAACTGTCGGCAGAGGAGTGGGAAGCGGTCGAGGCAAAGAAGCAGGAGCTACAGCAGAAGCAAGCCGAAATCAGCGCAAAACAGCGGGAGAAGAATGCACAGTCGGGTAAGGCTTATGATAGAAGACGCAGCTTGAATGGGCAGTTGGAAAAAGGCGTGATCCCGGAAACTCTGAAGCAGGAGATTATGGGAAATCGGCAGGCGGAGTATGCAGCAAGAGCACTGGTTATACGCCGATATGCGGATATGGCACGCGGATACGCACTTCAGGAGGCAGTGAAGCAGGGAAATGCAACCTTGGATCTTCTGACAGAGGCAGAGCAGCAGAAGCTGAATCTTAACGTAACCGACGGCATAGATGTGATACGGGATAAAATAAAGGAGTATGCAACGCTCGAACTTATCGGAAAAAGTCAGAGGATGCTGGAAAATGCATGGGAACAGATTTTTGATGCGAAAGACGCATTTCGTACCGTAACAGATGCAATATGGGAAGGCACCTATTTAAGCGAGAAGTCAAAGCGATATAATAAGCGATTTCTGGATAATCCGAATATCTCCGGACGGGATGAAAAGCTGGCAGAATGGTTAAGTAAAACGCACTATAAAATGGTGGGCGAGACAGAACCTATGATAGGAGAGGCTATATTTAGAAGCTATAGTTCGATGATGAACTATCAGTGTATGGAGGAAATGAGCGATGAGGCGGTTGAACAGATGCTGGAACAACTGGCCGCAGGAGCCTTTCTGACAGAGACTGCCACCCAGGAGGAGATAGCAGCAGCAAGAGAAGAGAATATGGCGGGACTTCGCACTTATGTAGGAGCATTGAAACGTCAATATAAATATTTGCTGAAGAAGTATGGCTTAGGTCTGGATCAGGTTGATCTGAAAGAAATCGTTTTACATTACTGTGAAATGGAGAGGGATGTCAGTAACCTTCAGGTAGACTATGGAATCGTCAAGAATCTGCCGGAGGGAATATTGGATATGGAGAATGAGGAAGATGTATTGTTTAAGCATCTGATCACTTACTATAATACAATGGGCGGTCTCGTTAACAGTATTCGAGCCGGAGTCAGTGCCCAGTTAGACGATCAGGGATCAGTAAATGAGCTTCTGAGTGAATTTTACAGCAGAATAGGAGAGTTTACGGATACAGTCGAAAGTAGGAACTATATAAAGAGTCATACAAATGCCGCACCGGTTGTGAACTGGAGGCAGAGCTATGAGAATGCGGTTGATTAAGCGATAGTCAAAACTTTACACCCCGGTTTACATCTGTATTGACAGATGCAAACCGGGGTGTTATACTGTCCGAGATGTTACAGCTTATGTAGGCATAGCAAAGGAAGGGATGCAGATGACAGCAGGTGAACGGCAAAAGGAGCTGATTGCCAGACTAAAAAAGGCAGATGCACCGGTATCCGGTGGACATCTGGCAGAGGTACTTCAGGTGAGCAGACAGATAATTGTGCAGGATGTACAGAGCTTAAGGCAGCAGGGGTATGATATCCTGTCGACACCGAGAGGGTATGTATGGAAACGGCCGGATGGTGTACAGCGGGTATTTAAGGTATATCATACAGATGATGAGACGGAGAAGGAACTGACCATGATTGTAGACCTGGGAGGAGAGATCGAGGATGTATTCATCTACCATAAGATCTATGGAGAAGTGCGGGCACAGCTAAAGATCCGATCCCGGAAGGATGTACAGGAATTTTGCGATGCGTTAAGAGCAGGGAAATCAAGCCCGCTGAAGAATGCAACAGCCGGGTTTCATTATCACACCATATGGACGCGCGAGGCGGAGGATATGGATCGTATTGAACAGGCATTGCGGGAACAGGGCTATCTGGCAGAACTGAAGGAGTATGAACCGGAAAGTCTGCTGGAAAAATAAACAGTAAACAGGAGAGAAAGAGGAACGAATATGGCAGAGACAACAGAGGAAAAGAAGACAGAACCAAAGGGAGTGAAGGCATTCCTAAAGAAGAAAAACATAGAAATATCCGCAAAGCGGTATTTTATAGATGCAATGGGGGCTATGGCAAACGGACTGTTTGCATCCCTGCTGATCGGAACCATTGTAGCGACACTGGGACAGCAGCTTCATGTACAGGTACTGATTGATATAGGCACCTTTGCGAAAAGTGTTTCCGGTCCGGCGATGGCGGTTGCAATTGCATATGCCCTGCAGGCACCACCGCTGGTGCTGTTTTCGATGCTGGCAGTCGGTGCCTCGGCGAATAGCTTAGGCGGAGCCGGTGGACCGCTGGCAGTACTGGTGATCGCAATCATAGCGACCGAGCTGGGCAAACTGGTATCGAAAGAAACGAAGATCGATATTCTGGTGACGCCATTAGTGAGTATCTGTTCGGGCGTTCTGCTGTCGATGGGGCTGGCACCAATCATCGGAAAGGCAGCAAGTGCAGTTGGAACCCTGATTATGTGGGCAACAGAGCTTCATCCGTTTATGATGGGGATTCTGGTATCCGTTATCGTAGGAATTGCATTAACACTTCCAATCAGTAGTGCGGCTATCTGTGCGGCACTGAATCTGACCGGACTGGCAGGGGGAGCCGCAGTCGCCGGCTGCTGTGCGCAGATGGTTGGATTTGCAGTTATGAGCTTTAAGGAGAATAAGGTAGGCGGTCTGATTTCGCAGGGAATCGGAACCAGTATGCTGCAGATGGGAAATATCGTAAAGAATCCGAGGATCTGGATCGCACCGATCCTGACGTCTGCGATCACAGGGCCAATCGCGACCTGTGTATTCAAGATGCAGATGAATGGAGAAGCGATCTCCTCCGGTATGGGTACCTGTGGACTTGTTGGACAGATCGGTGTCTATACCGGATGGGTAAATGATATCGCAGCCGGTACCAAAACCGCAATCACAGGTATGGACTGGCTGGGGCTGGTACTGGTCAGCTTCGTTCTGCCGGCAGTTCTCACGCTTATATTTGGCCAGTTGTTCCGAAAGATCGGCTGGATCAAGGAAGGCGATCTGAAGCTGTAGAGATAGACGCAGTTAATGCGGAATCTGTCTGAATGAAGCGAAAATCAATGAGAAGACCGGTTAACTGCTGCATCAGCTCCTTCTGAGGGATGGAACGATCCGAAGAGAACCAGTAGGTAATCGACGTAATAATAGCACCGGTAAAGAACTGGGCGGTAATCTCCGGAGAAGCGGGGAGTATCGCCCCGTTTTTTTGATCATCCTCCAGATAAGCCTGAATCTCACTGCTGATCTCTTTGATGATGATTGTCTTTAGCGTGGCGTACATTCCGCTTTCTGCAATCATACGCACCATACATTCCCGTTCGCTCAGGAAGCAGATGATATGCTCGACAATCCCCAGATAGAAGGACAGGGGACGGACACGTGGAATACTGCAGTCGTAATCGGGGGTATACTGCTCAAATATATAGTCAACCACGAAGGTGAAGAAGTCATATTTATCCGAGAAGTGCTTATAAAAAGTGGCACGACGGATATTGGCTTGATTGCATAAATCATTTACCGTGATTTCTTCAAACTTTCGTTCATTGAGTAATTGAAAAAACGCTGTGATAAGCGCATGATAAGTTTTTAAAATTCGTTGATCGGTTTTGGTTTCCTTTTTCATAGAATCACCTGCATATTCATAATTTAGATTTTAGTATACGCATATAGTAGACATATGTCAATTAAAAACACATAAATAAAAGCGACGCAGAGATGATAGAATAAGAAAAAAGAAATAAAAACTTCAGAAAAATGTAAAAAATGAGAGGGTAGTAGTTTCAGAATCCTTTTTTTTATAGTATAATGATACACAAATGACGGTTTGTATATATACTCAAAAGAGAAAGGGGTGTTGAAGATGGAGTTTGCATTGTGTCTGGTTATGGGGTATCTAATGGGATGTGTAAGTCCATCTTATTTTATATCAAGAGTGAAGGGTGTAGATCTGCGAAGTCAGGGGCAGCAGAACCTGGGAACGACGAATGCGTTTATGCTGATGGGGAAGGCAAGTGGCATTATCGTTATGGTGATTGACTTTATGAAAGGCTTTTTGGCAGTTAAGCTGGCGCAACTATTATTTCCGGGATTTGCAATCGCCGGTATCGTAGCGGGATCAGCCGCGATTCTGGGACATATATTCCCATTTTATCTGCAGTTCCGGGGAGGAAAGGGTCTGGCAACTCTGGGAGGACTGATCTTAAGTACGGACTGGAAAGCCTTTTTAATACTGGCAGCAGTCGGTATTATAGTGATGTTTATATCGGACTGGGGATGCGCGGCGTCTTTTTCCACAGCATTGTTATATCCGTATTTTTATTTTATAAAGAGTCAGAGTTATATCAGTCTGGTAATTTTGATTCTGGTATGTTTATGTGTGATTGTAAAACACTGTGCAAATATCCCACGACTGCAGGAGGGAAAAGAACCATCTGTACGGATGGCGGTAAAGAAGTTCCTTCACCGGACGGAGGAAAATCGGGAGCATACAACAGGCGTTTAGAGGTATTCGGAAAATTTGTTGCTGTAATGGTGCGCATAATGTGCTAAGATAACATTTATAAACATAGACGGAGAATGGGATGCAGTATGGAAAAAATATGGGAATTCTTTGAAAATATAAATGAATATGTATATGTAGCAGATATGGATACCTATGAACTGGTGTATATGAATAAAAAGACATTAGCAACCTATGGATATACGTCTTTGGAGCAGATTGTAGGGAAAAAGTGTTATGAGGTGCTTCAGGGGTGTTCTGAGGCATGTACGATCTGTAATAATACAAAACTAATGCCAAAGCAGTTTCGTGAGTGGGAGTATTATAATCCATACCTGAAAAAGTCCTTTGCAATAAAGGATAGTATGATTCAGGAAGGAGAGAAACGCTATCGGATCGAGCTGGCTATTGAAAGCGGAATAACCGGAGTACAGGGAGGACATGTACAAGACTATCTGGAGCTGGAGATGTTTGTGAATGAAGGAATGCGTTTGGCGTTACGGGCAGCAACACCGGATCAATCTCTGGATGTGATACTGGAATATCTGGGACGGGCGTTAAATGGCGAACGAACTTATATATTTGAGAGAAATGCATCCGGAGGAGATGATAATACCTACGAATGGGTTGCAATGGGAGTAAAACCACAGAAAGAGATTCTTCAGAATCTTCCGGCAGAGGTTTGTGCAAACTGGTATCAAAGTTTCCGTGAAAATAGAAATATAATTATAGAAGATCTGGAAGATATTCGGGAGAAAGATCCTTTGCAATATGAGAATTTGAAACGGCAGGATATCTATTCTCTGGTCGTAGTTCCATTGTATGATGATGGAGTAGTGATCGGATTTTACGGAGTGGATAATCCGCCGGGAAAATCTTTGGATTACACATCCAATATGCTTCAGATCATGGGACATTTTATTGTTTCATCCCTGAAACGCAGAAACCTAATGAGACAGCTGGAAAAAATGAGCTATAGTGATCAGTTGACAGGTCTGGGAAACCGGTATGCAGTAGAACGATTTGTTCGGAATATGGATAAGAGAGAAAGTATCGGTGTTTTATACTGCGATATTACCGGATTGAAACGGGTAAATGATACGGAAGGTCATGAGGCCGGAGATCAACTGATCTTACGGGCGAGAGATCTGCTGATGCATTTCTGGAAGGCATATGAGGTATTTCGGATCGGTGGAGATGAGATGCTGATATTGGCATCCGGGATTCAACAGGCGACATTTCAGGAAGAAGTATGCCGGATGAAGGAGCATATGCAGGAATATAAGGTAGCAGTCGCGGTTGGCGCGGTATGGAAACCGGATGGAACGGACAGTATCGATCAGATGCTGACAGAGTCTGAACGGCTGATGTATGAGGATAAGGCCCGCTATTATAAGCAGATGGGACTGGATCGCCGGAGATAATGATCGGGGAGATAGAAAAGAGATAGGTTGACAGGAAGCATAGGAATGACTAAAATACATATAAGGATGATTTTAGGAAGGAGGGGACTTGTATGAGAGGACTGTATGGATTATCAAATTATATGAACTATGCCGGTATGATGAGTGCCGGAACAAGTACATCATCAGCGTCATCCCTGTATAACAGTTTATCGGAGTATTCCAGTATCCGGAATGGTGGATATCGGAAGCTGGTTAAGGCATATTATAAGAAGATGAATCAGGCATCGCAGACGGATAAGACCACGAATCATTCTACAAAGAAGGATTCGATCAGTTCTGTTTCATTATCTACGGTGAAGGCTGAGGCAACAGAACTATCTGACGCAGCAAAAAAACTGACGACAACCGGAAAGAACAGTTTGTTTTCGAATTCTGATAAGTATGATAAGGATGCTGCATATAAGGCAGTCAATGCCTTTGTGAATCAATACAATGACACTGTGGATTCTATGAAGACTGTAACAGGAACAGCTGTGAAGAATGCAGGCGGTCATATGCAGAATATGACGAACATTATGAGTAAAGGTCTTGCAAAGGTTGGAATTACCGTGGATACGGATGGTAAGATGGTGCTGGATGAAAAGACATTTAAGGATGCGGATATGAGCAAGGTGAAGTCCCTGTTTAACGGAAGCAGCTCTTATGCCGGAATGATTTCTACAGCGGCAGATCGTATTGCGTCTCAGGCAAATAATCAGATCGGACAGCTAAGCGGGGGTCTGTATGGTCAGAACGGTTATTATAACAGCTATTATAGCGGATCGTTATATAACAGTTACTTTTAGAATGCGTAAGAAAAAAGCTCAGAGTTGTGTGAAGGCATGCTCTGAGTTTTTTTAATAATAAAGAAAATAAAAATAAGAGGAGGGTATGATTATGTCAGATACAAGGGTATATGTATTGAACGGAACCGACATGCAGACGGTTGCAGAGCGGGTAGAGACATTTTTGAAAGAAGAAAAAAACATGGAGGTACAGGGAGTTCCATCCGGTGAAAGCTATCTGATACAAGCAACACAGAAGGATACTCTGCGAACGATTGCCGGTATGAGGCTGGCGACAACCGTACAGATGACAGTGTCGGGAGATAATCTGAATGTAACGATAGGAGAAGGACAATGGGCAGATAAGCTGGGAGCCGGAGCAGTCGGACTGTTTATCGCATGGCCACTGGCAGTAACAGCAGGAATCGGTGCCTATAAGCAGAAGAAGCTGCCGGAGGAGATTCTGAATCTGATTGGACAGGTACTGATGAATCCGGGGCAGCCGGTTGTTACACCGGTAGCACCGGCAGCAGCTTCAACAGCGACCGCGGCAACGACAGCACCGGGGCAGGGGACTCCACAGGCGACAGCTGCGGCACAGACGCAGGTGTGCCCGCAGTGTCAGGCACAGGTTCCGGCAGGTGCGAAGTTCTGCAATAACTGTGGAGCAAAGCTGATTACTGTATGCCCGGAATGTGGAGCCAACGTTCGACCGGGCAGTAAGTTCTGTTCAGAATGTGGGCATGCGTTACAGTAATCGATAGTAGTTACAGAGAGTGTGTGCAAAGGATAAAGAGAATGTGTCAGGATGAAGGATACGATTAGAAACCAACTGATGGAGCTTCAGGATACGGAGTATCGGGAGTTTCACAGCCGTTTGATACCCAATATTGATAAGGAACGTGTGATCGGAATACGGACGCCGGTACTGCGAGTCTTTGCAAAGCAGATTGCGGGAACCGGGGAGGCAGAGCGATTTCTGGCTGAACTTCCGCACAGATACTATGAAGAGAATCATCTGCATATGATGTTGATTACTTCTATAAAGGACTATGATCGATGTTTGGAAGAACTTCAGAAGTTTCTGCCTTATGTGGATAACTGGGCAACCTGTGATCTGCCGGAACCCAAATGCTTTGCCAAGAATAAGGAAAAACTGCTTCCGGAGATTAAAGGCTGGATCGCATCGGCAGAACCCTATACGAAACGATATGGAATCGGAATGTTGATGCGGCTGTATCTGGATGCAGACTTCCGCCCGGAGTATCCGGAGCTGGTAGCGAGTGTTTCATCAGAGGAATACTATGTAAATATGATGATTGCATGGTACTTTGCCACTGCACTTGCAAAGCAGTGGGAGACCGTCATTCCCTATATAGAGAATCGATGTCTATCCGAGTGGGTACATCGAAAGACCATCCGGAAGGCAATCGAGAGTTATCGGATCACGGATGAGCAAAAGCAATATCTGAGAACATTACGATGAATACGATAGAGAATATTGGAGGTTTAAGCAGCATGGCAGAGAGGCGGATTCGAAAGCATATCCTGTTCTATGGACGGGTGCAGGGTGTTGGTTTCCGATATTATGCAGTTAATAAGGCAAACCAACTGGGACTTACCGGCTGGGTTCGGAATCTGTATGACGGCAGCGTGGAAATGGAGGTACAGGGAGAAGAGGCATTGATTGATCAACTGGTGATATTCCTTCAGGAACGCACCTATATCTGGATCGAGAAGTTAGATGCCAGAACCATACCGCCGGAAGAAGAATATGGGTTTGCAGAGAAATAAGTATAGAACATATAAGGAGAACGAATATGAAGTCGTCCTTTGGCAGTATGTTTATGGCGGGAGAGCGGCTTCAAGGGGGCAATATTCTATATGCCGGGGGAATGGTTGCGTTCTTCCTGATTCACCTGATGCCGGTCTGGCTCTATCTGTTTGGTGTATTGACCGCCGGTCTGAAGGCAAAGCATACAGAGTATCTGATTACGGATAAGGGGATTTATATTCAGTCCGGAATCTTCACGACGACAACCGAGATGAAGCCGTTTGCGGATCTGTCGCATGTAACGGTTCGACAGGGAATCTTTGATAAAATGTGTGGAACCGGAGATGTGATAACGGTATGCAATCATGTTTCTACAACCTCCAATGGGCATAGTCATGGAATGAATATTGAGAATATAACGGATTATGAGCGGGTATTTAATATCGTAAAAGAGTATCAGGAGGCGATTTACTCCGATACAATGTACCCAAATGATCTGCGACCGAGAGAGAATCACGGATATAATACGAGGTATATTAGTGGACAGGGGACATTTCGTCAGTAAATTGATAAAAATACAGCAAAAGATATAAAAACAGAGGTGCAAAATATGAATATTGTGGTACGGGCATATACGGAGGCAGATCTTTCGGATATGATCGAGATCTGGAATGAGGTTGTAGAAGACGGAGTGGCGTTCCCACAGGAGGAACCGCTGACCGAGACGACCGGAAGGACATTCTTTGCTGAGCAGACTTACAGTGCAGTGGCAGAGGATACCGATACAGGATGTATCTATGGACTTTATATTCTGCATCCGAACAATGTAGGCAGATGTGGACATATCTGTAATGCCAGCTATGCGGTCCGCAGGGATACGAGAGGGCTGCATATCGGCGAGAAGCTGGTGACAGACTGCTTAAAGCAGGGAAGAGGGCATGGCTATCGGGTACTACAGTTTAATGCTGTGGTAGCCAGCAATACTCATGCAAGACACCTGTATGAACGGTTAGGATTTGTACAACTGGGTGTGATTCCCGGAGGCTTTCGTATGAAGGACGGACATTATGAGGATATCTGCCCATATTACCATGAACTATAGAGGTGCAACCACCGGTTGACAAATTGTCGGTGATACTTTCTGGTACGCAACCGTAGAAGTGGATATGATCCTTTCATAAAGCAAAGCCGGAAAATGGCAGAATGGAGGAGCATATGATATTAGCGGATAAGATTATAAATCTGAGAAAGAAGAATGGTTGGTCACAGGAAGAACTGGCAGAGAAGCTGGGCGTGAGCCGGCAGTCTATATCGAAGTATGAGGGTGCACAGTCAGTACCGGATCTGGATAAGCTGCTGAAGCTGAGTGAGATATTTGGTGTATCGACAGACTATCTGTTAAAGGATGAGCTGGAGATAGAGGAATATGTATCGGATCATGCAGCAGAAGACTATGGGGAGGCAGAAAGCCCACATAAGAAAGTGACGATGGAAATGGCGAATGAATTCTTGCAGCTACGGTGGAGCGGTGCAGTACAGTTGGCATTTGCGACACTACTGTGCATTCTGTCACCGGTTACACTGATCCTGTTAGGGGCGTACAGTGAAATGCCGGATGGCAGGATCCGTGAGGAGGTAGCAGGTGGTGTCGGGCTATGCATCCTGATGCTTATGGTTGTTGTGGCAGTAGCAGTCTTTATCACAAATGCTATGAAACAGAAAAAGTACGCATTCTTACAGGAAGAGGAATTTGAGACGGAATATGGTGTCGCCGGGATGGTGAAGGAGCGAAAAGAACGGTTTCAGCCGACCCATACACGATGGAACGTAATCGGAGCTGTTCTGTGTATCGGTTCTGTGATTCCGTTATTTGCGGGAATTGCGGTCTTTCAGCAGGATCTTTATATCGTGTATATGCTGGGAATTATGTTCTGCATGATAGCGGCAGGAGTATTTTTCTTTATTCTGGCAGGCAGTCGGATGGATGCATTCAATCAACTTCTGGAGGAAGAGGACTTTACCAGAAAGAATAAAAAGATCAGTGTAAAAACAGGGAAGTATAGTACGATATACTGGCTGACAGCAACGGCTGTTTTTCTGGTGGTCAGCTTCCTGACAGATGGATGGGATAAGAGCTGGATCATCTGGGCAGTTGCAGGGGTACTGTTCCCGATCTATCGAATCATCGTGGTAAATGCGAAAAAATAAACTGGAGGAGTAAAACCATGCCTGAATTAAGCAAACGAGTGGGAACATTTACGGATTCTGTGATTCGGAGGATGACAAGAATCAGTGATGCGTATGGAGCGATTAATCTGTCACAGGGCTTTCCTGATTTTGATCCACCGAAGGAAATGATGGATGCACTTGCAGTGGCCGCATATAAGGGACCGCATCAGTATTCTGTGACCTTCGGTGCACAGAACTTTCGGGAGGCTCTGGCTGAAAAGCAGGGAAAAGCAATCAACAGAACGATCGATCCAAATAAGGAAATCGTAGTCACCTGCGGCGGAACAGAGGCTATGATGTGTGCGATGATGACGATCTGCAATCCCGGTGATAAGGTGATGGTGTTCTCGCCGTTTTATGAAAACTATGGAGCTGATGCGATCCTTTCAGGAGCGGATCCCATCTATATACCACTTGTTCCACCGGAATATGAGTTTGATATCCGTTTCGTTGAGCAGGGGTTTCGGGACGGAGCAAAGGCCATTATTATCTGCAATCCATCGAATCCGTGCGGAAAGGTTTTCCGGGAAGAGGAACTGATGGCGATAGGAGAACTGGCTATAAAATATGATGCGTTTGTGGTGACAGATGAGGTCTATGAGCATCTGGTGTATGCACCGAACAGGCATGTATGTATGGCTGCTCTTCCGGGTATGTATGAGCATACGATTACCTGTAATTCACTGTCCAAAACCTATTCGATCACGGGATGGCGACTGGGGTATCTGATCGGACCGGAAACCGTTATCGAGGCAGCAAAAAAGGTTCATGACTTCCTCACAGTAGGAGCTGCGGCACCGCTTCAGGAAGCAGCGGCTGTGGGCTTGCGATTCTCAGAGGAGTATTATAAAAGACTACTTGCAATCTATACGGAGAAGAGAGACTATTTTCTGAACGGTCTGGATCGGATTGGTTTAAAACACAATGTGCCACAGGGAACCTACTTTATACTGATTGATATTTCCGAGTTTCTGGAACAGCCACAGTTTCAGGGATATACAGATCTGGAATTCTGTGAATGGATGATAAAAAATATAGGAGTGGCGGCCGTTCCGGGTTCCAGCTTCTTTAAAGAAGATGTGAATAACCTGATACGGTTGCATTTTGCACGAAAGAAAGAAACACTGGATGAGGCACTGCGTCGGCTGGAAAAGCTAAAAACAGCCCGGTAGTATGTCGGCAAAGTTCCGAATATATTCATCAGCGTTACTTTTTTCTCAAAAGTGCAGTATGTCTTTTGGAAAGAGTGACCATTATGAACCGTTGAAGCCACAATAGTAACGCAAAAGGAAAGGAGACGCACAATGAATAAATTTTATCCACGTCCGCATGACAAACAGATCGTTTACCTGAAGGATGTCATTACCGGACCGAATATCGAGGTTGGCGATTATACGATATACAATGATTTTGTACATGATCCGCGCGATTTTGAGAAAAACAATGTGCTTTACCACTATCCGGTAAACGGTGACAAGCTGGTTATCGGCAAGTTTTGTTCGATTGCCTGTGGAGTAAAATTCCTGTTCACAAGCGGAAATCATTCTCTGAAATCACTGTCAACATATACTTTTCCGATCTTCTTTGATGAGTGGGGACTGGATGCGGAAAACATTCGCGATGCATGGGATAACAAAGGGGATATCATTATCGGCAATGATGTCTGGATCGGCTATGAGGCTGTGATTCTGTCGGGTGTAAAAATAGGGGATGGCGCAATCATCGGAACTCGTTCGGTTGTTACAAAGGATGTGCCGCCCTATACCATTGTCGGGGGTGTTCCGGCAAAACCCATCCGCAAGCGGTTTGAGGACGCCACGATAGAGAAGTTGGAAGCTCTGCGCTGGTGGGATTGGGAAGAAGAAAAAATCAAACGCAGTATCCCTGCTATCCAGTCCGGCGATATTACGGCGTTAGAGAACCGGCAGTGAAATGAGTGCAAAGATGGCAGAGGGCGGGCAGAAGTGAGCATATTATCAGCTATTCCTTAATCGCTATGGCAACCTGCGTAATATAGTCCGAAGAATGCTCCCCGCGGCTGGGAGGCCCCTCAAGGTAAATACAGCAGAACGGTCCGGCAGGTTGGATCCGGTTTGCCTGCATATAGTTATTCAGGACGGAAATCGCAGTCACGATTCCCTCATATGCCCCGCGGTAATAGATACACAGGGCAGGCGTTTCCGCAAACTCCATCCGCTCCTCACCATGAAAATCTTCGCCCATCGGAATACAGCACATCAGATCCAGTTCCTCGGTTGAATTCCCCATACGCATGGTAAACATTCTGGCAATCATAGACATTTTTCCGGTTCTGGCGGCGGCAATGTAAGTGTCCCGTAGCCGGATGGCCGCCTCTGATGCATCCTCGCAGCGATATCTGCGGCAAAAGCATACCTGCCTTGGAAGCTGTATGGGATGGACGCTGAAGTCCTCCGACCTTGCTGTACGCACCTGAAGCAACTGGATATTACGGTCAAGGGCGGCGCGCAGCTCCATCAGATGTGCCAGATGGTGGTCGAGATTCTGCGTGTTGTAATAATACTCCTTGATTTCCGCCAGTGATAACCCCAGAGTCTGTAGGGAGCGGATAGAACGAATCTGGGACATATTATCGGCAGTATAGTAGCGGTAACCGCTGTTTTCATCCTTGACGGCGGGCGTCAGCAGCCCTATATCTTCATATACCAGAAGCGTCTTTCTGGTTACCCCCAGAATCTTTGTAATTTCCCCGATTTTAAAAAGATATTCTTTGTCGTGCTGTTTCATATGACCTCTCACTATCCGTTAGTATTGTATCAAAAAAGAATCAATATTCTGCTTGACTTGTCCCCTAAGGGATATCTTATAATTACTATAGCAAAATTTAAGGATACTGACAAGGAGAATGCATATGAAAATCAAAAACAGAATTAAAAATGTAATTGCTGTTTTGCTTTCCGGCGTATTGTTGCTTGGTCTGGATGCAGGAAGCTTTCCGGGCAGCACTGTGCATGTGCAGGCAATGAATGATACCGCCGGACCGGGCGCAGTAGCTTCTGCCATGGAAGAGCAAAGCAGCAAGGATACAGTTGATGTCTATGCAGGCAGCGAAGATGTTGCCGTACAGGGCTTCGGTGGATGGCATAACAGCAGCCATTCCCTCTGCAATGACGAGAACTGCAGTGATGGAAACCATGAGCTGCCTGAGGGGGCGTCATGGACCGGCGTCAGCGAGTTGTCTGATGATATGGCAGCAGGCTACTACTACCTGACTGCGGATGTGACACTGACAGCTGGATGGACGCCTGCTGATGGCGTTGTACTCTGTCTGAACGGAAAGAGCATTACGGTTGATGCGGATGGGGAGGCTGTTATCTATGTTGAGATTGCAAGGACTGTTACAATCTGCGACTGCAGTAACGGCGGTGCCATTACCCACAGCAAACAGGAAGATGGAACTACGCCGAAGCGCGGAAGCGGCGTGCGTATAAAGGGTGGCACGTTCAATATGTATGGCGGCACCATCAGCGGAAATTATGTGGATAGTGATGGTAGCGGTGTGTACATAGGAGCCGGCACGTTCAATATGTATGGCGGTACGATCAGCGGCAACGAGGCCTTTGATAACGGTGGCGGTGTGTATCTGGAAAAAGATACCTGCGTGTTCAATATGTATGGCGGTACAATAAATGGGAACACGGCTACTGAAAATGGCGGTGGCGTGCATGCATATAAAGGCACGTTCAATATGCAGAATGGCACCATTAGCGACAACACGGCTAAAAATGGCGGCGGTGTGTATGTGAATTATTCGGAGGCTACTTTCGTCATGTATGATGGCGAGATTAAAGACAACAGAGCAACTGGCACAAGGAATGCGCAAAACACTTCCACCTACGATGGAGGGGGAGGAGTGTACTGCTCTGTTGGAACCTTTACCATGAAAGGTGGTAAGATTAGCGGTAATGAGGCAACGTGTGGCGGCGGTGTGAAGGGCAATTTTACCATGACCGGCGGTAAGATCATCGGTAATACGGCAACTAATGGCGGCGGTGTGTACACCGGGGGGAAGGTATCATATATGTCCGGTACTGCTCAGATTAGCGGTAATAAAGCAAAGCTCGGTGCCGGAGTATACGTCTCAGGAGGCGACTTAAGAATGTCCGGCGGCACTATAGGCGGCACAGAGGCTGACGACGCAAACATAGCCACTGAAAGCGGTGGTGGTGTGTATTTGTATGAATGGAATCTTTATTATGTCCTTGAATTGAGTGGCGGTAAGATCATCGGTAACGAGGCCGTGAACGGAGGCGGAGTGTACTTATCTGAAAAAATCGCAGCAAGAATGAAGATGACTGGCGGCGAGGTTAGCGGCAACAAAGCCACTGGCACCGGCGGCGGTGTATATATGAACACAGAGAGCGAATTACTATTAACGGCTGCTAATGATGCTCAGATTAGAGACAACCGGGTTGACGGCAAGCTGAATAACGTTTATCTGCCACAAGGCAGAACCATCTATATAATCGGAAACCTTACCGGTAATAACAGTATCGGTGTAACGCTGGCAACCATGCCGACGGATGGTAGCAAGGTTGTCGTTGCTGAATCTAAATTAGAAAATGGCAGCTTCGCGTCCGAACCGGCTACCTTGAAGGATACTGATGCGAATGCATTCTTCTCTGACGCAGGCAGTGAATATTATGCAACACTGGATAGCGAGAACAACAACATCTTCATGGCGGAGACACCACATGAACACTACCTCTGTGGCGGCGTAGACGCCTGCAATGAGGTGGGCGGGCATAAATGTGAGGATAAGACCACATTTACTAAGTGGACATCTGCCACTGACCTGCCAACCAGTGGTACTTATTATCTGACGCAGGATGTAACACTGAGCACGCAAGTTGAGCTGACCGGAAATTTGATACTTGATCTTAACGGTCACAGCATTACGTCGGAGTATAATGATGCTATTGGTGGGGCGATTAAGGTTAATGATTCCACACACACCTTAACACTGACTGACTGTAACGGCAGTAATTCCACACACACATTCAAAAAGAATGTGGATAATGGTAATCGTTGGGAACCGGATACAGATGGCACCGGTACAATCACAGTTACCGGCGGTGTAATCACTCACAGTCAGGGCGTGAAAGGCTCCGGCATATGGGTGGAGTACGGCAGTCTCGTTATGTATAGCGGCACCATCTGCGGCAACGAGACTACTTGCGGAGGCGCAGGCGTACATGTAGGATACAGCACCTTTACCATGTACGGTGGTGCAATCCGTGGTAATTATGAGAGCAGCACAGACAGTACGGGCGGCGGCGTGTTAGTATGTACTGACACAGGCAGCTTTACTATGTATGGCGGCGAGATCAGCGAAAACACAGCTAAGTTTGGCGGCGGTGTGAGCAACGATCAAAGCACCTTTACCATGAACGGGGGTAAGATTCGCAATAATACAGCCACTGAAAAGGGCGGTGGCGTGTACAGCGAGAGCAAGAACTTTATCATGAACGACGGTGAGATTAGTGGCAATGAAGCCACTGCCATTGTATCCGGCAACGGGGGCGGTGTGTGTGTGAAAAGCGGCAGCTTCACCATGGCTGGCGGCAGAATTAGCAATAATACAACCAAGGCATATGGTTCAAGAGGCGGAGGCGGCGGTGTATTTGTTGGTCATACGGCCAAATTTACCATGACCGCAGGTGAAATCAACGGTAATACGGCTCCTAATGGTTCCGGAGGCGGTGTGTTTGTGTCTGGAAATACAACTGACGAAAAGGGTATCTTTGAGATGACCGGCGGTACCATCAGTGGAAATACCAGCAAAGGTTCAAACAGTGAAGGCGGCGATGGTGTAGCTGTGGATTATTATGCCGAGTTTGTCATGAGCGGTGGTGCAATTAGTCAAAATGGAGCAACTGGCAGCTCTAGCTATGGCGGCGGTGTATACGATAACGGAACATTTACTATGAGTGGTGACGCTATGATTTCCGGCAACACAGGAAAGTATGGCGGTGTGTATGTGACTAGTGGTGGTAAGTTTATTATGAGCGACGGCACAATCACAGGAAACAACGGCACCGATGGAGGCGCAGGTGGCGTGTATATATTCCCGAATGATAGTGGTAGCAGCAGAATGACTGTTTCGGGTGCGGCAAAAATCTATGACAACCGGATAAACGGAACTGCCAGCAACCTGTACATACCGGATGGTTCTACCACGTCTAACTTCATTACCATCGGCAAGATGACCATCGGTGAAGATGGTGCGAAGATAGGCGTGAGCAAGGGTGTTCTGCCAACGAAGGATACGAACATTGAGATTGGTGTCGGTGATACCCGTACCACACATGTTGTTACAGATAATGATGCAAAGGCATTCTTTGCCGATGCAGGTGACGAATATTGTATAATGAAGGCAGGTGCTTCAGATCCGGGTTATGATCAGGCTCTTTATCTGGCAGTGAAGCCTCATGAACACAACTGGAGCTATACCGTTAAGGATGACACCATCACAGCTACATGCAGCGCAGATGGTTGTGATGTGGGCACCACCAGCCTGAAAATTCTCCCACCTGACAGCCGTACACTGACCTATGATGGTACGGGAAAAGAGGCAACGATCGAGTACGAGGACACCGACTTTTTGGATTTGACTGGTCTGGATGAACCTATAATCGAATACAAGCAGAGAACAGGACCGAATAATACACTTGCTTATGGTTCACTGCCTACCGAAGCCGGAAGCTATACGGCAACCGCATCTATTAAGATTGCGGAGGGAAGCTATATTACAGCCAGCGTAGACTTTGAAATTACGAAGGCAGACCTTCGTGCGACAGACTTTACCTTCAAGGCACCTGCTGATTTGATTTATAGTGGTACAGCAAAGAATGCGGCTGTTACTCTCGGTAAAGTTAACAGCGGCATAACCGTGAAGTACTACAATGAGAATGGTCAGGCGGTAGATGAGGCAAAGAATGTCGGAACCTACACAGTTAAGATTGATGTAGCTGAGAGTACGAATTGCAAGGCTGCCAGCGACCTGACGAGGGATAGCTGGAAGTTCACAATAACTCCTGCTACCATTACCGTGACTCCGGATGCCGGACAGAATAAAGTCTACGGCGATTCCGATCCGGTGATTAAATACACCTTCACTGGGGCAGCAAGCGGAGAAACACCTACATTTGACGGAGCACTGTCCAAAGGCTCTACAGAGGATGCCGGTGAATATGACATTGTCATTGGCAGCCTGAAGCTGGCAAATAGTGAAACCTTTACAGCCGGTAACTATCAGCTTGAGTTAAACAGTCCTTCTGTAAAGTTCACTATTACACCGAAAAACGTTACGATTACAGGATTGAAGGCAGAGAACAAGACTTATGATGGAACTACAGACGCTACTGTTACCGGAACGCCTGTCCTTGAGGGACTTGTGAGCGGCGATGAGAACTTTGTGACGATTGACAGCTCAGGTGTTACGGCAGAATTCGAGGATAAGAATGCGGGTACAGGCAAGAAGGTTGTATCCGGCGGTTACAGCTTAGGTGGTATCGGGGCAGGTAACTACAGCCTAACCAATCCTACGGTTGAACTGACGGCAGATATTACTCCAAAGGAACTGACAATCAATTATGTGTTTGTTGTAAGGAAAACCTATGATGGTAATACGTCAGCGGATGTCAGCGTTATGACATTAGATGGCTGTGTAAATAATGAAAGCTTAGTTTTTCAATGGGATTTTACTGCGAGGGCTGAGTTTGATACGGCAGATGTCGGTGCTGACAAGAAGATCACTGTTACAGCGGAACTGTATAATTATGGAAAGTCACGGAATTATACATTTGCCGAAGGTGCTGACACATGCATATTGACGGATGGTGAGATTGAGAAGGCAACTGTGACTGCTCCGGCAGATATGGAGCTTGTTGTCATCAGCGGAGCTACAAAAACTTACAAAATTACACTTCCGGGACTTCCTACACTGGAAGCACCGAGGGAGTATGGAAAATGCGAGTACACCGTTGATGAACTTATATTAAATAACGATTATGAGGGAACAGCGGCAGTCAGCAGCGACGGTACGGAGCTGACTTTAAATATCACCGGTGCCGGAAGCGACTTAGGAAATGTCGGCACAATCAAGGTTACTGCAAAGACGGATAACTATGAGGATATCACTCTGACAGTCAACGTCAGGGCAACGGATAAAATTGTTCCGCAGTTGGAAGGCGAGGTAACCTTAAGTCCTGCTGAAATTACCTATGAAAACGCATTGAGCGGAATTACGATTACAGGAAAGATGACGGATGGCAATAACACATCCGTTCCGGGTAAATTTGAGTGGCAGAACCCGACGGATGTTCTGTCTGTCGGAACACATAATAATGTAGCATGGAAGTTCACACCGGACGATAACCAGACCTATGAACCGGTTACAGGCGGGGCTACAGTCATTGTCAACAGAGTTGCCCAGAGCGGTACGGTCAGCATGGCTGGCTACACCTATAACGATACTCCTTCCAAGCCGGCTCTGATTGACAGGGCGGGTGACCAAAATGCCAAGGTAACATACTATTACAGCACGGATAACACCAACAGCGGCGGTATGGAATGGAAGAATATCAGACCGGACACACTGAATGCCGGAACCTATTATATGTATGCTGTGATAGCCGAGACGACAAACTATAGCGGATATACCACACCTGCTGTGAAATTTGAGGTTTGGAAGATTGCTTCTACGGGTGAGCCGAAGTACACTAAGATTACTACCGGAGGTAAGACACTTGCAGATGCACAGTTGACGCTTAATGGCAGCACGATTACTCCTGCGGCAGGTACACTGGAATGGATAGATGATAATGGAAATGTACTGCCATTAACCACAAAGGTAGAGGCAGACAAGATCTATAGGTGGCGTTTTACACCTGCGGATGCCAATTACACCATCCTTACCGGGGAGGTAGAATTAACTGTACCGGGAAGTTTTGTACCTGAATACAGCATTATCAGTGGAGCGGACAGCACATGGTTACAGGATACAAATGGAAACCTTGTCATCAGCGGTAACGGAGAATATTCCAAGTTCTGTAATGTAAAGGTGGATGGCGTAGTTATTGACGCAAAGAATTATACAGTTGCGGAGGGTTCAACCATTGTTACATTAAAGGCTGAATACCTTAAAACGCTTTCCGAAGGAAGCCATACCTTTGAAATTGTCTGGTCAGACGGCTCGGCAGCGACAAGCTTTGTCGTGAAGTCGGAAGCCTCAGGGAATGACGGAACTCCGGGTACTACATCGGGCAACGGAAAGAATAATTCTGGTACAACTGTTCCGGCAATGGGAGACGATTCTAATCCGGGACTCTGGATTACACTTTTGGTGGCAGCACTTGCAGGACTTGCCGTATTGCTGGTAAGTGGCAAGAAGAACAAAAAACAGATATAATAGATAAATTTAAGGCGTGAACGCTTAAATAAAGTGCTGAGCCGGGGATAAAAACCCGTGCTTGGCACTTTTAGTTTAAAGTGAGCCTGTTTCTGGTAGTCTTCGTAAATGCACAAATGTCAATATAGTCTGATATAAAAGTTTAAAAATCCAATAAATTAATACTTGTATAAACTATTTTGTGACGAAAATAAACTCGACTTAATAAAATAATGGTAGTATATTTGGTTTATAATCATAACAAAATAGTTTATATATAACTGATATTGATTTGTGAGCATGGGGGTATTAATTTTGAATTTATATTTTGAACTTTTGAAAGCTCCGGTATTTACTGTGGATGATGTGAATAATTATTACGATAATATAGACAGTGCACGTTCTGCTATCAAGCGATTAATGAAGGAGGGAATGGTAGCGAAAATCCGTAACAATATGTATACCTGTATCAGTGGAGAGACAGGTGCGCCGGTTGCTAATCGATTTCAGATAGCAAGCAAGATTACACCGACATCTTATGTGTCTCATCATACTGCTATGGAGTATTATGGAATAACAGATCAGGTATATTATGATGTCTATGTGTCTTCGGAGACTAGTTTTCGAGAATTTGAATTTGATGGGTACACATACCGTTATGTTGCTTCGAAGGATATGGAGGGAGTAGAGACGCTTGCACTTAGTGGAGGAATTCGTATTACTAATATTGAGCGTACTTTAGTAGATAGTGTGAAGGATATGGATAAAATAGCCGGAATAGAAGAAGTGATTCAGGATATTGAAAGTATGAAACGCATGCAAGAGAAAAGAGTGTTGAAATACCTTGATTTACTATCAAATCAATTCTTATATCAAAAGATGGGATTTCTACTTTCTAAGAATAAGGAGCAAATGGGACTGTCAGATGAATTCTTTGATACATGCAAGCGTCAAATTGGAAAGAGCAAGCGCTATCTGACTAGGGACATGTCAAGTGGACGATATGTTAATGAATGGAAGCTTGTGATACCGGAGAATATTTGTAAATTAAAAAATGGGGGGATAGAAGGTGCCGCAATATAATAGAGCAGAACTTGGAAGAATGGCTACGGATAGTGGCTTTGTGCGAGATAGCTATGAAAAGGTTCCTGATTTTTTTGCTTGACTTTTAAAAAAACGAAAAATATAATAATTTACGAACGAGTAGCAAACTAGCGTAAATCCAGTTTTGCTACTCGTTTTTTATGCAAAAAAGGAGGATTCAGTTAAAATGGCAGAAAGCAATAAAATGAAGGAAATGCCGGTAAATAAGCTCATGGTGCAGATGGGAATACCTATGATCCTATCTATGGCATTACAGGCGGTCTATAATATCGTAGACAGTGCCTTTGTCGGAAATATGAAAGTGGGAAGCGAGGCTGCGCTGAATGCACTTACACTGGTATTTCCGGTTCAGATGCTGATGGTGGCAGTTGGAATCGGTACCGGTGTGGGAACCAATGCACTTCTTGCGAGGACACTCGGAGAGGGGGATCATAAACGGGCGGCAAAGGTTGCCGGAAACAGTCTGTTCTTAGGTGTGATTATTTATATGGTATGTCTGCTTTTTGGTGTTTTTGGAGTGAAAGCATACATTTCATCGCAGACAGTAGATCCGGAAGTGGTTTCTATGGGAACAAATTATCTTAGAATATGTTGTATTCTCTCATTTGGAATCATCTTCTTTTCGTTGTTTGAAAAGCTGTTACAGGCAACCGGGCGTTCCCTCTATTCTACCATCGGACAGGTCGTGGGAGCTGTGATAAATATCATTCTGGATCCGATCATGATCTATGGGCTCGGCCCTGTTCCGGAAATGGGAGTGGAGGGTGCTGCTTATGCCACGGTAATTGGTCAGATCGTGTCAGCAGTAGTATTACTCATGTTCCATCTGAAACTGAATAAGGAGTTTGAACATGGAGGAAAGTACATAAAACCAAGTGGTGAAATTATAAAGAAAATCTATTCCATTGGTCTGCCTGCAATCATTGCACAGGCACTGATGTCTATCATGGTGTATGTTATGAATCTTATTCTGAAGTTCAGCCCGGCGGCACAGACGGCATATGGATTGTTCTACAAGGTGCAGCAGTTTGTATTATTTCTGGCGTTTGGCCTGAGAGATGCAATCACGCCAATCATAGCGTTTGCATACGGCATGGGAAGCAAAAAGCGGATAAAAGATGGAATCCGATACGGACTGCTCTATACAGCGGTACTGATGATTTTGGGAATTCTGATTACAGAATTATTCCCGGATGCCTTTGCAACATTGTTTAATGCAGGGCAGTCCAGAGTGTATTTCATTGGAGCGATGAGGATTATTTCCATTAGTTTTATTTTCGCGGGAATCAATGTGGCATATCAGGGTGTCTATCAGGCATTGGATGGAGGACTCGAATCGCTGGTGATTTCCCTGCTCCGGCAGCTTGTACTCATATTGCCGCTGGCGGGAATCTTCTCCGTCTTTGTAAGGAATGGTCAGAGCAGTGTCTCCCTGATCTGGTGGGCATTTCCGATAACGGAAATGATCGCCTGTCTGGTAGGATATGTATTCCTAAAGAGAATCCGAAAGACCAGAGTGGAATGTTAAATAAACTCCTCATTGAAAAAGAGTGGTATGATAGTGTTCTTCTAAGAAATGAATGTGTTGGGATACCGCCGGTTGTGTGATGTTTAGCTGTTTGGCGGCGATCGGACTAAACAGTAATGTGATACAGCTTATAAAAACAGGCGGAAAGCCAATGATCGTGGGAGCTTCCTGCTGGTGCGGTATCACGATAGTAAGTCTTATTATGCAGCATGTAATGAAGATGTGGTAATCTTTTTCATTTTGTGGTATAATATAACAAAATGTTGATACGACATACATTTTAACAATACAAAATGTTGATTTGCTGTACATTTTGAATATACAAAATGTTGATATGAGGTGTATTATGCTAAAAAGAAAGGTTACAGCTTTTATTGAAAACTGGGTTAATACAAAGGATAAAAAATGTCTTGTTGTTCAGGGAGCCAGACAAACGGGAAAAACATATATAATAGAACGTTTTGCAGAAGAGCACTACGAGGAGCTTGTTGAAATCAACTTTAAGCAGATACCTTCTGCAATGGATATTTTCGCCGGAGATCTTACGGTAGACAATATGGTAATGGCTATGCGTTTTCGCTTTCCAGAGAAGAAAATTATTCCCGGAAAAACTTTGATTTTTCTGGATGAGATTCAGGAATGTCAGGAAGCAATAACATCCCTTAAGTTTTGGGCCATAGACAATCGGTATGATGTTATTACATCAGGATCACTTCTTGGAATTGACTATAAACGTGCATCTTCCTATCCTATTGGATATGTTGATTATCTGAGAATGTATGGGATAGATTTCGAAGAATTTCTTTGGGGAATGGGGATTTCTGAGGATATGATAGGAAATCTTTGCAGTTATCTGCATTCAAAGACTGTGATACCTGAGGCAATTAATTCTCAGATGCTTAGTTATTATAGACAGTATATTGCAATAGGTGGTATGCCGGAGGCGGTACAGAAATATATAGATACAAGGGATTTCCGAGAGGTCGACAAGATTCAGCGGAGTCTTTTGCAAGGCTATCAATATGATATAGCACACTATGCAACTGCCGAAGAAAAGGTAAAAGCCGAGAAATGTTATCTTTCGCTTGCAAAGCAGTTGCTGGATAAAGAGAATCATAAGTTCCAATATAAAGAAGTTGAGTATGGCGGAAGAGCACAAAAATATTATTCAAGTATCGAATGGCTGCTTCGTGCAGATATGGTACATTTAAGCAAGCTTGTGACAGATGTTAGATTTGATTTGGATGATTATTCAAGAGATGACTTTTTTAGAGCGTACACAACGGATTTATCCCTTCTGATGGCGATGAAAGATTTCTCGATAAAGCAACATATTATAGAAAATACATTAGCGGGAAATTCAAAGGGAGGTATATATGAATGTGCGATAGCAGATGCTCTTTATAAGAAAGGCTATCAGTTATATTTCTATAAAAATGAGACCACAAGAAGAGAAATTGATATTATTATCCAAATGGATGGAGTCGTGATTCCGATCGAAGTCAAAAGCGGAAATACACGGGCAAATTCGTTGAAAGCACTTTTGAAGAATAATAGAAATATTTCGTGCGGATATAAGTTTATTGATGACAATATAGGTGTGAATGAAGATGGTATAATTACGTTGCCATTGTATATGATTGCCTTTGCTTTTTAAATTGCAATGACAAGCTGCATACAGTTTATCCCTCTCTCAGTATCCGAATAACCTGTGCTGATGCGCTCCTTAATTTCTCTTCCAATAAACGGAATATGAATTGTCACCCCATCTATTCATAATGATCTCACCATCTGAAAGGGTCATATGGATATGATGCTGAAGATTATCGATATCACTGGTATAGGTTCCGGTTATTTCTCCGTTTTCATTTACATAGGTTCCGATTCCACCATTTCCTACACCCAGGTTCCATGAGAAGTTACTGTCATCATTAAATGTGAGGGTACTGTCAACCATATGGATGCCGGATCCAAATTCTGTGTTTAATGGAGTCTCATTATTTGCTTCTGTCATATCCCAGTCGAGTACCCAGTCGCCGATGATGTCATCTGTCGGCTGCTGTTCATCTGCCGGAGCTCCGGTAGTTGTGGTAGCGGTTTCCGTTGTGGTTGTTGTATCATTCTGATTTGTTTCCGTTTCTGTAATGAGTGTATCTTGAACGGAGTCTTTTGCCTGCTCCTTAGAAGAACATCCGGTCAGACTCAGGGTTGTGCTGAGCATACTGATACATAAAACTGCTATAATTTTACGTTTCATTTTTACACCTCATCTCATTTGTTTTATTGTATAAAATCCTAACACGGAATCATCGGTTATTCAATGATTATTCTTGATTTTATAAGGAAGAGTCATTAATATCAAATGTAACATATGGAGGGAAGGATATCTATGATTATCAGAGATAAAACGATCGATGGAGGCAAAGGGTTTGACTGGGGAAAAGTATCCTCCGAATATGCAAAGTACCGGGATATATATCCACAGGAATTTTACCGGAAGATTCTGGATTTGGGTTTATGCAAGGATGGTCAGAGAATACTGGATATCGGAACCGGCACAGGTGTTTTGCCAAGAAATATGTATCCGTATGGAGGAAAATGGACGGGAACCGATATATCAGAGGAACAAATTGAACAGGCGAAAAGGTTATCTGCCGGCATGGGTATTGATTACTATACTATTGCAACCGAGGAGATCGATTTCCCGGCAGAGTCATTTGATGTTATTACCGCCTGTCAATGCTTCTGGTATTTTGATCATGAAAGAGTCATGCCTCAACTGTATCGAATGTTAAAACCAAATGGAAAGCTATTGGTTTTATACATGGCATGGCTGCCTTATGAGGATGTCATAGCGGGGAAAAGTGAAGAATTGGTTTTGAAGTATAGTCCAAAGTGGAGTGGAGCGGGCGAACAGCTTCATCCTATACAGATACCGGATTGCTACCAGTTAATGTTTGATCGGATCTATCATGAGGAATATCGTTTGAATGTGCATTTTTCCAGAGACACATGGCATGGGCGGATGAAAGCCTGTCGTGGTGTGGGAGCATCTCTTCCGGATGAGGAATTGCAGGCATGGGAATCGGAACATTTGAAACTGCTTTCAGAAATAGCACCGGAGGAGTTTGATATTAAGCATTATGCGGCACTTGTGGAATTGCAGGCTAAGAAGGAAACTGCTTCCGATTGAAGGCCGATGGAGGGCATTTATGGATATAAAACCAAACTTTTATGATGAATTTCATTGTATTGCGGATCAATGCAGTATGACCTGCTGTATGCAGTGGAAAATCGCTGTAGATGAGAAGACCGTTTCAAAGTGGAAGGGGACTTCTTTGGATGGAAAAAAGCTGGACGCAGGTGTCCGGAAAAACGGCAGGGAAGGAATCATAAAGCTGGATAAGCGAGGATATTGTCCATATCTGGAGGAAGGACTGTGCAGGCTTGTGACAACCTTTGGAGAAGATATGCTTTCCGAGACCTGTCATACATTTCCGCGGGAAATCCACGAGTTTGACGATCGGAGAGAACTTTCGTTGGTGTCCTGCTGCCCGGCAGTGATTGATTTCTTACACAATAGCGATGAACTTACATTCCGGAATCTAAGAGAGAGCAGTGGGGACATATATTATATGATCCGAAATCTTATGATGGATATTGTGGGAAACAGGGAGTACGATATTCATTCCGCTCTTTTAATGGCATTTTATATATTGCTTGATCTGTACGAAAAAGAAGAAATTACACCGGCTGATATCGCCGAATATAATAGGCCTGATAACCGGAGGGAGATCTATCTTGCCATACAGGATATAACAATCGCAGAAGAGGACTGTCTGAAGGAGAATAATGAACTGTGGCTGGATATTGCATATAATTACAGAAAAGAGGGCTTGTACACCGATTATATAGAGGAGCTCTCCCGGTTAGCAGAGGATATTCTTGAAAATAATACAGACATGCATATGGATGCTTTTAAGAAAGAACTATCTGTCTATGAGCCGCTTTTTAGGAAGTATCTTGTATCGGAGATATTTACCAATATGCTGATACCGGATTCGGATCTTGAGGCTATGGTTGTGATGTTTCAATGGATCTGTATGGAATATGCCGTTATACGACAGGGGATTTTTCTAAAGTGGTTTAGTCATTATGATGATAACAATGCACACCCACTGTCCTATGATACGGTACGGGATTATATCGTTGTGATAGCTAGAATGACAGGATATGATCAGGACGATATCTACGAATATATGGAAAACAGCTTTCGGGATATCCTGTGGGAATGGTCATATCTCTGGCTGATTATGGGCGGATTTGTTCGATGATATCCCAAAGAAATAAATCAGTTGACATTTCAAAAATACTAATATATAATCCTTATTAAGAATCAGTCTTAATAAGGAGGAGAAATGGAAAGAAGAAACACCATTCAGAAAGATCTTGTTCTTAAAACAGTGCAGGAATTAAAGCGACATTTAACTGCTGACGAGGTGTATGAATTTATAAAGAAAGAGCATCCTACGATAGGAAGAGGAACTGTGTATAGGAATCTGAAGATTCTGGTAGAGGAAGGTGCCATACGAAAGGTAGAGGTGCCGGATGGTTCGGATCGTTTCGATTTTACATTGAAGGATCATTACCATGTCAAATGTGTGAAATGCGGAGACATATTTGATGTCGACATGGAACAGCTACCGGATCTGAAAGAGAAGATTCGTGATACACACGGAATGGAATTTTTAGGATATGACATCTTTTTTAAGGGAATCTGCCCGGCATGCAGAACAACAGAAGGATAGAAAAGAAAATGGAGGTAAAAGGAATGGCAACAAACAAGTATGCAGGAACACAGACAGAGAAGAACTTACAGGAGGCATTTGCAGGAGAATCACAGGCAAGAAATAAATACACATATTTTGCATCGGTAGCGAAGAAGGAAGGATATGAGCAGATGTCTGCATTATTCCTTAAGACTGCTGACAATGAAAAAGAGCATGCAAAGATGTGGTTCAAGGAATTGGCAGGCATCGGAGATACAAAGGCGAATCTTGCGGCTGCCGCAGAAGGTGAGAACTATGAATGGACCGATATGTACGAGGAATTTGCCAAGACGGCAGACGAAGAAGGATTTCCGGAGCTTGCAGCCAAATTCAGAGCGGTAGGTGAGATCGAGAAGCACCATGAGGAACGATATCGTGCACTGCTTAGGAATATTGAGACCGCACAGGTATTTGAAAAGAGTGAGGTAAAGGTCTGGGAGTGCCGCAACTGCGGACATATCGTAGTCGGCACAAAAGCACCGGAGGTATGTCCGGTATGCAATCATCCACAGAGCTACTTTGAGGTGCATGCGGAGAATTATTAAAAAGATGATCTGAAACAATTAGGGAACCCATTGTAAAGATGATAATTACAGGGGTTCCCTGTGATAAAATCCAAGATATGGTAAAGGAGACGAAACGATATGACAGAACAGGAAAAGATGCTGGCGGGAAAACTCTATGACCCCACGGATGAAGTTCTGAGCCGGTTGCGCATGAAGGCACATCGTCTCAGTCAGGACTATAATCGGCTATACGATGATGAAGAAGCGGAACGGGTTCGGATTCTGAAGGAATTGCTTCCAAACTGCGGAACGGGTTCCTATCTGCAGGGACCGATTTACTTTGATTATGGAGTATTTACCAGTATAGGTAAGAACTCTTTTGCAAACTTTAACTTTACGGTATTGGATACTTGTCCGGTCAGAATCGGAGATAATGTATTTTTTGGACCAAACTGTACATTGGCGACACCGATGCATCCATTGCGGTATCAAGAGCGGAACATGAAGCGAAAGCCGGATGGAACCCTATATGATGACGAATATGGACGGCCGATTACGATTGAATCCAACTGTTGGATCGCCAGTAATGTCGTGGTGGTCGGAGGTGTTACTATAGGCGAAGGTAGTGTGATCGGGGCAGGTAGTGTAGTGACGAAAGATATTCCTCCGCATTCACTGGCAGTGGGGAATCCATGTAAGGTGATTCGTCGGATAACAGAAGCAGATGCTATGAAATGATGGTGTTGGTTGTTATATTCTAAAAGATAGTGAGAGATAGCGGTTTATCACCTTTTATGCGGAAGTGTGGTAGCCGTTATTTTTTTTCGGAAAAATTCCTTGACAGAAATGATTTGATATAGTAACATAACGGTGTTATGTTACAAGAAAGAACTAAAATGAGGTATCAGTATGAAGAATGATCGCGAGACCAAAGAGCGTCTTCTTATATGTGCCAGAGAGGAATTCTTGGAAAAAGGATATCAGAAGGCTTCTCTGCGAACGATATGTAAGAATGCAGGAGTGACAACCGGTGCATTGTACTTTTTCTTTCAGGACAAAGAGGATTTATTTGCAGCGATTGTTCAGCCGACGCTGGATCAGATCCGGACGATGGCGGCACAGCATGTGCGACAGGAGCTGATGATGCTGCAGAATCTTCCCGGAGCGGATGAGGATAACATGCACGATGATCATAATGCGACAGAACAGATCTTACATGTGCTATATAAGAATTATGATATCTGCCAGATGCTTTTGACAAACAGTCAGGGCTCCCGATACGAGAACTGTCTGGATGAATTCGTCGATTTGTTTGAGAAGGGACAGCGGGCACTGGCGGATGAACAGGCAAAGCAACTGGGAATACAGCCACCGGATGATTATATCCTGCACTGGGTGATCCATATAGAGTTGGATGCCTATGTACACGTTCTGCTTCATGAGCGGGATGAGGAAACGGCATTGAAGTACATGGATCAGGTACTGGACTATCTGCTGGCCGGTTGGAGTGCGTTATTTCGGAAAAAGTAAAGAAAAAAAACAAAGGCTATGTTCAAATTTTTGGACATAGCTAAATTACATAACAAAACATAACAGTGTTATGTTTATAAAAAACAGGAGGAAAGAGAATCATGTATGTTCAGGTATCAGATGTGAAGAAGAGTTATGGAGAAGGAGGAAGTTATATCCAGGTACTAAAGGGGATATCGGTAGGCGTGAATCAAGGCGATATGTGTGTGATACAGGGAACCAGCGGATCCGGTAAATCAACCCTGCTAAACTGTATCGGCGGGCTGGATACTGTGGATTCCGGATCGATTCAGGTAGATGGAAAAGAGATGGTTGGACTAAAGCCGGAAGCACTTTCGGACTATCGGCGGGATTATCTGGGCTTTATCTTCCAGTTCTATAATCTGGTTCCGAATCTGACCGTTCGTGAGAATATACAGGTGTGCGAGTATCTGACAGGGCAGCCGTTAGACATGGATGAACTGCTGGAGATACTGGGACTTACCGAGCATCAGAATAAGTTTCCATCCCAGTTATCCGGTGGACAACAGCAGCGTTGTGCGATCGCCAGAGCATTAATTAAGAATCCGAAGCTTCTGCTTTGTGATGAACCGACGGGTGCATTGGACTCGAAGACATCCAGAGATATTCTGGTGTTACTGGAGAAGATCAATGCACAGTATGGAACAACCATGCTGATCGTTACCCATAATAATGCGATTAAGGATATGGTGGATCAGGTAATTATCTTAAAGGATGGATTAATTCGGCGGAATTATCGAAATGAAACGAAGATACCGGCAGCAGAATTGGAGGACTTATAAGATGCAGAAAGTACTACAAAAGCGGATACTACGGGATTTAAAGAAAAATATAGCACGATATCTGGCGTTGGGCTTCCTGATCATCTTAAGTATGTATATGGTTGTCAGTATGATTGCCGCAGCAGAGACGATCATCCGCGGATCCCTGCGAGAGGATCAGGCGTCGCAGGTTGAGGATGGAGAATTTTCACTCTTTGTGCCTATGACAGATGCAGAGTGGCGGTCGTTGGAGGCAAAGGGCATTACCCTGCAGAAACAGTTCTTTCTGGACTACACGGTAGATACGGATAAAACCCTGCGCTTGTTTCAAAACAGAGATCAGATCAATCAGATCATGATCGCAGAAGGTCGTTTGGCAGAGGCGGAGGACGAAGTCGTTCTGGAACGCAGATATGCAGAGATCAATGGGATCCAGCCGGGGGATGAGATCAAGATCGGTGGAAGAGAGCTGACCGTGACCGGAATCGGATGTGTGGCAGACTATGATTCTCCGCTAAAGTCTCTGGGCGATACCGGGTGTGACAGTGAGCACTTTGGGCTGGCATTCGTAACAGCAGATGCCTATGCACAGATGCGAAAAGAAGGAAAAAGTACGAAGTCAGAGGAATACTACTATGCATATCTGTTAAATGACAGTATGACACAGGAGGAATTAAAGGAGGAATTAAAGAATCTGGAATTTTCTGCAGATGATGTGGATGATTCCTATTTTCAAGAATATTGGGATCGTACATTGGGAAGAGAAGACGATCTGAGGAATGGAATTCAGGATCTGTTAGATGGAGCCAAGGAGCTTCAGGATGGGCTGGAGGAGCTGGCTGAGAATAATGAGGATCTTCAGTCGGGTGCCAATGAGATCCTTCAGGCGTATCTGGATGAGGCAAATCAAACCCTGCAGGGCTATGGTATCGCGACATTGACAAGGGAAAACTATGAGCAGGTACTGGATCAGAGAATCCAGACGGAGTCAAATGCGTTTGTTCGGATATCTTTAAAGAAACTGCTTTCTCAGTTAAAGGAACTGGGGAGATTCGCAGATGGAGTAGATGAATATACCGATGGGGTACAGGAGGCCGCAGACGGTGCCGATGAAGTCCGGGACGGCGTTCAGGAGCTGAAGAATGATACGGATGATATACTGGATGAAATCTTTGATACGGATGCGGGGAATCTGGTAGCCTTTATCAAGGCAGGTGATAATGTCCGGATTCAGGCAGCGTCCGGCGATCAGGAACTGTATCGGAGCGTGGGTACGATCGCAGGTGGCATTATTCTGGTTCTGATATCCTATGTCTTATCTGTATTTGTAGTACATTCCATCGATCAGGAGGCATCGGTGATCGGGGCTCTTTACGCACTGGGTGTAAAGAAGCGGGATCTGATGCGGCATTATGTTATGTTGCCGACCGGTATAGCAGCAGTATCCGGCGTGATCGGAACCCTGATCGGATATAGTGCACTTGGAGTCCGGGTACAGATGCAGGACTGCTATAATTATTATTCATTACCGGATCTGAATCCGATCGTTATGCCATATCTGGTGATTTACGGTGTTGTGCTGCCGCCATTGATCTGTTGGGCAGTTACCAGTCTGGTCATTAACAAGCGGTTATCCCGCCCGGTACTGACATTGATCAAGAATGAGCAGACCGCCAGTCGAGGCAAGGATATTCCGTTAAAGCACATGAAGTTCCTGCGGCTGTTCAAACTTCGTCAGATCATGCGAGAGAGAAGAACCGCATTTGCCGTCGTATTCGGAATGTTTGTCAGTCTCTTAATCGCGATTATGGCACTGCAGATCTTTGTATACTGCGATGCTGTCCGGGTACAGTATCCGGAAGATACAAAGTATGAGTACATGTATACATACAAGTATCCGTCAGAGGATCCGCCGGAGGGAGGGTATGAGGCCTATGCAAAGACGCTGAAAAAGGAGATCTATGGATATAACTTTGATGTGACGGTTATGGGTATCACCGATGACAATCCGTTCTTTGGTGTAGAACTGGAGGATACCTCCAGCCGGGTGGTGATCAGTTCTTCCATTTTCTATAAGTATGGGTTGGGCGTAGGTGATGTAATTACCCTGAAGGATGAAGAAGAGGATAAGCTGTATTCGTTCGAGATATCAGATATTACACAGTATGCACCGAGCTTCATGGTATTTATGCCATATGATAAGGCACTGGAGCTCTTCGGAGAACCGGATGATTACTATAATGTAGTATTTTCCGATCATGACCTGAAGATCCCGTCCGGACGGTTATATTCCACGGTTACAAAGGCAGATGTAGAGAAGGCAGCAGGAATCTTTGTCAAGCAGATGCAGGGAATGATCGTCACGCTGGGTGGAGTTTCCGTTGTAATCTTTGCAATCGTACTGTACCTGATGATGAAGGTTATGATAGACCGGTCGGCATTCAGTATCTCGCTGATCAAGGTATTCGGTTACCGGGATAAGGAGCTGAAGAAGATGTATCTGGATGGAAACTTCTATGTGATTGCACTGGGAGCCTTGATTTCCGTTCCACTGGGAAAGGTGATTATGGATGCAATCTACGAGCCGGCATTCGTACCGAATGTGGCGTGTGGTGTCGATAAGTCATTCCCATTCTGGATGTATCTGGCGATTTTTGCGGTAGTGCTCGTTTTGTATTTTATTATTAATCATCTTCTGGTTCGAAAGATCCGCAAGATGGCACCGACCGAGGTACTAAAGAATCGCGAATAAGTATATAGAAAGCAGAACATGCGGAAGCAGATGCTGTCTCGGAATTTAAGGTTGCGGGACAGCGTCTGTGTGCGTTATACTGGATGCATATAGTTAAACAGTGGAGGAAAAAAAGATGGACATGAATATTGTATGCTTAGACTTAGAGGGCGTATTGGTACCGGAGATCTGGATCGCATTTGCAGAGGCCAGTGGGATCCCGGAGCTGAAGAGAACGACGCGTGACGAACCGGATTATGAGAAGCTGATGAACTGGAGAATCGGGATCCTAAAGGAGCATGGTCTTGGCCTGAAGGAGATTCAGGAAACGATCGCAAAGATTGATCCGATTCCGGGAGCGAAGGAATTCTTAGATGAGCTGAGAAGCATCACACAGGTTATTATTATCAGTGATACATTTACACAGTTTGCAGGCCCGCTGATGAAGAAGCTGGGTTGGCCGACTATCTTCTGCAACTCACTGGAGGTTGCACCGGATGGAGAGATTACCGGCTTTAAGATGCGGATCGAGAATTCGAAGCTTACGACCGTTAAGGCACTTCAGTCAATCGGGTATCAGACCATTGCCAGCGGTGACAGCCATAACGATCTTGGTATGATCCAGGCGAGCAAGGCCGGCTTCTTATTCAAGAGTACGGATCAGATCAAGAAAGATCATCCGGAGCTTCCGGCATATGAGACCTACGATGAACTGATGGCAGCGATTAAGGCAGCGTTATAAGATAGGCAGTGGGTGGTAAAGAATCAGGTACAGTATCGGAAGGTTTTGTCTGTAAGGATTCTTGCAAATATAAGACCTAAAGGCAGTGCCAGAATAATCAGCAGTGCAGAGGCGAGCCAAGAGGAGGCTGCCGACAGATCCATGGTTCCGAGGTTGTAAAACCATTTATACAGGTACAGTCCGGGTACCATGATCACGATGGAAGGTACTGTGATGGAGATTCGCGGATAGCCGGAGATGCCTTTCAGGGTAGAAGCAAGGATTCCGGCAACAAATGCACCGATGAAAGCGGCGACTGCCGGCGGCAGGCTGAGAAGATCAATCAGTTCCAGACGGAGAGTATTCGATACCGCACCGATAATGCCGGCAGCGGCAGCCAGTTTGACCGGGCTGTTAAACATAATGGAAAAGCCGAATACCCCGCAGAAGCTGGCAAGCAGTCGAAACAGGATCCATTGCCACAGAGGAAGGGTTAACGGAAGAAACGGAATCGGTTGAAGACCGAGAATCAGGGCAAGCAGCCAGGCCGTCATAGCAGCTCCCGTTATAATGATCAGGGAATACATCAGTCGTTCACTTCCGGAACGCATATCCAGCTTCGCAAAGTCTATTCCACTGGTGATAAACGGAAAGCCCGGAATAATGAACAGCATAGAGCAGATGTATCCGGCTTCATGCTGTAGGTTTACAGAAAACAGGAACTCCAGCAGCTTTAATAAAAGAGTATAAGAAAGACATGCGGCAGATACGGAAGAGATAATACATAAAAATAATGTAAAATGGTGCTTGGAAAGCTTGCATCGTACATAGTTTCCTATGCCGGCACCTACAAATGCACATAGCATCTCGATCGGACCACCACCGAGCAGAAATGTAAAGGCACCGCATGCCAATGCTGCGGCGATGGCTAAGGCGATAGGGGAGTACAGACCGTGGATGCGTTCAATTGCATCCAGAGTGGAGTGAATCTCTTCACAGCTTTGATGAACCTCGCGAGTAGAGAATTTGGAAACAAATCGTTCCAGTCGATTAAGCTGCGAGGTATTAACCCCCGTATTGGTCAGACATAGGGATTGACTGAAGTTGTTGGTACCGTCAAAGCAGGTGTAGTTAATAGACATAAGTCCGATATCGGCAGTACAGGTGATGTTCATGAGCTCCGATAGTTCATTCATGGAGCTTCGAACGCGCCAGGCACCGGTTCCACAGGCAAGCATCATGATGCCAACTCGTCCGACGATCGATGCCTTTTCCGGCAGACTTGCATCTGCGATAGGCGTTGCATCTGATTTCGTGGTATATTCATGCCAGAGAATATCCATATGATTTTTTTTGACTATGGGTTTGCTACCTGTGTGTTTCATAAGATCACCCTCTTTTTATTATAAATCCAGACTATCAGTGCCTGCTGTTTTTATCATTTCTTCACGACAGGATAGTACCAGACCATCTATAATACTAAGGTGCTGGAGCATTTTTGTCTCAAACTGATGGATCGGTAGAAGAACGCCGAGTTCATCAAAGGATTTGCCGGATCGGGTTCCGGTTTCCTGACCGTAGTATACAACTGCCGAATATGCGACCTCCTGGATTTCATGGTAGGTTGACCAGATGACATCATAGGCCTGTGCCTCTGTGAGGTTCAGTTTCTTTGTATCCGGCAGGGCATATAGAATAAGAATTCCTCGTTCTCTGTTTTCTTTTTTTTCAGAAATTGTAAGCCCGGATGTATAGTATCGAACAAGATCATAATCATCCGCTAAATACAGTTTTGAACGTGGAGCCGGACGATGATGATTGTATATTTCCCGGAATTTTTTATATTCATGCTTTGTTACGACATCCGTCTTATCCGTTAGCAGATTTCCGTCTGCATCTGTGAGCAGAACCGGATTCTCTCCGCATTTTCCGTGAAAACGTTTTGGAATCAGATAGGCGTCCTTGAGAATATCAAACATGCTGCGGTTACAAAGCTCAAGTAGCAGGGCACTGACATCTCCGTTTTTATAGGCGTGAAGCAGAACTTCAGCAAAGTGACCGGGATCCGGATCCGCAGATCGGTTATCCTCATTCAAGTGTTCATAAAAGGCTTCCATGAGCCGCTCACAGGCTTTATCCGAAGAGAGAATTCTGGAAAATATATTCTCTACAGCCTCTTCTCTTGGTAATACGAATGACATACAACCACCCCATTTCAAATTTCATTCTTGTCTTTATTACTTTTTTCTTTAAATGATTATAGTTTTATGTTAGAAATAAGTAAAAGATATCATTGATATGACAGAAATAATTATTTGATATACCAGAAGGGGAGACCAGAATAATGAATGTGAACTTCGAGTATTATAGGATATTTTATTATGTAGCAAAGTATGGAAATTTTACAAAGGCAGCTCACGCATTGGACAACAGCCAGCCCAATATTACGCGGGCGATGAACTGTCTGGAGGCCGAGGTGAATTGCCCGCTGTTTATCCGGACGAATCGGGGAGTTTGTCTCACACCGGAGGGAGAACGATTGTATATGCGGGTTTCGGCAGCCATGAAGCAGATTCAGGAGGCAGAAGAAGAACTGGCAGAAAGTGTGAGACTGGAGCATGGGTGTGTTTCTATCGGTGCCAGTGAGACGGCATTGAATATATATTTGTTGAGGCGGTTAAAGAAGTTTCATGCATCTTATCCGGGGGTAAAGATCAAGATTTATAATCATTCTACGCCTCAGGCAGTTCATTCTGTTCTAAATGGTGAAATTGATTTTGCAGTGGTAACAACACCGACCAATTCGGATACACCGCTAAAAGAGGTGTTATTGCAGAAATTTCAGGAGGTCTTAATCGGTGGAAAGGAATTCGCTGGGCTGGAAGGGAAGGAGCTTTCATTTGAAGAATTAAAGGAGTATCCGTTTATATGCCTGGGGACGGAGACGATGACATACTACTTTTATGAACAGTTATTTCTTCTGCATGGGATGGAACTGGTGCCGGATACAGAAGCAGCTACGACCGATCAGATCCTGCCTCTGGTAAAGAGTGGACTGGGGCTGGGCTTCCTGCCGGAGGAGATGGCAAAAGAGGCTCTTCGGAAGCATGAGGTTATTCAGATTATGTTGAAGGATAAGATACCAAAACGACATGTATGTATGGTATATGACACTAAGCGGCCAATGAGTGTCGCAGCCCAGAAGCTAAAGCATCTATTATTGGATGAGGGTGGAAAGGAGGAGTAAGGAAGAGCAGTGGGCAAAACGAAAGCTGGTCAAGGACATCGCAGAAGAGGTTTGGGGCAAAGAATAAATAAGAAGATAAAGAAAAACATATTGACATATAAAATAACAGTGTTATAATAACACTGTTATTTTTAGTGAGGAGAATACGATGAGACGGGAAACAGCAGGTGTAACAGAGTCTTTACTAGAGAGTGCGAAGGATGAATTCCTTCAATACGGATTCCGGGATGCAAGTATGCGGCGGATATCGGCTGCCAGTGGTGTGAGTACGAACTCCATTTATACGAGGTTTGGCGACAAGGCAGGGCTTTTTCGGGCGATCGTGCAGGAAGCTGCAGATGGTCTGATGGATATTTATCTGCAAAGTATCGGAAAGGCTGCAGAGTATCAGGATGTGGAACAGGCGATCGAGGAAGGCGATGAAGGAACCGATATTGTACTGAAGTATATCTATCGGTATAAGAAGGAGTTCCAGTTGATTTTCTGTCATTCCGCCGGTACGGAGTATGAAGCATACTTTGATAAACTGGCAGCCATCGAAGAGGAATATTATCGGACCTTTGCCCGGCAGTATGCGGAGAACGGACAGAAGATCGATGACTTCTTTATTCATGTTCATTGCCGGACCGGCTGGCAGTATGTGTATGAGATTCTGACACATGATAAGACGTATGAAGAGGCAGAAGCCTATATGAAGGCTGTAAGGGTATTCAACTTTGCCGGATGGAGAGCACTTTTAGGATTTGAATCATAATCACTCTATAAATAATAGGGGATAACAACCAGTGATATTCAGCAGTACAAAACCGGAGACGGTGCGTACTGCTAAAAAATAAATCATGGGTTAGCAGAAGCTAACTAAAGGTAGACGAGTAAAAGGAGGATTTGTCATGAAGACAAAGAAGAAAAGCGCGATGTCAAGACTGATGGAAATAGCGGGAAAGCATAAGTATTTTTCCTATATCTCCTGTGTTTTGGCAGCGATCAGCGCATGGATTGCGTTGATTCCATTTTATGATATCTGGCGTATCATCCGGGAGATCCTGGAAGTACGGCCGGATTTCACAAAGGCGACACATATTACGGCATACGGCTGGCAGGCGGTAGGATTTGCACTGCTGGCAATGCTCTTTTATATCGGGGCTCTGATGTGTTCCCATAAGGCGGCCTTTCGTGTACAGGCGAATATGCGTACAAAGATGATGGAGCACATTATGAAACTGCCGCTCGGATATGTAGAAGCAGAAGGAACCGGTAAGATTCGAAAGGTTGTAATGGATTCTTCGGCAGCAACGGAGACCTTTCTGGCACACAACCTTCCGGATAAGGTGATATCCATTGCGACTCCGGTAGGACTGCTTCTTATGATGGCTTTGTTTGACTGGCGACTGGGTCTGATTAGTCTGATCCCGGCGGCACTGGCATTTCTGATCATGGGTTCTATGATGATGGGACCAAAGATGGCAGCGGATATGAAGGAGTATCAGAATTCACTGGAAACGATGTCTGCAGAAGCAGTCGAGTATGTGCGGGGCGTTCCGGTACTGAAGACCTTCGGACAGACGATATTCTCGTTCAAGCGATTCAAGAATGCAATCGATGAGTATGAGAAATGGACATTAAGCTATACAACGTCCATGATGGTACCAATGATCGGATTTACTGTATTTTCAAATGGTATCTTTGCGGCGTTGATCGTTGCAGCCTACATACTGGGTGGAAACGCAGTTACAGATACATTTGTATTAAATCTGATTTTCTACATCCTGATTACGTCGGTGCTGACCACAACCCTTATGAAGGTGGCTTATGCGGGAGAGTCGCAGATGCTGGTAGAGGATGCTCTGAATCGTATGGATGAAGTTCTGGATCAGAAGGAACTGCCGAATGTATCGGACGGTGAAACGATCCGGGATGCATCGATCCGGCTACGGGATGTGACCTTTGCTTATGAAGAAGACAAGGCAAATGCCATAGACGGAATCTCTATGGACATCCATGCCGGAGAGCATATCGCACTGGTAGGACCGTCCGGTGGAGGAAAGACGACGCTGGCATCTCTGATCGCCAGATTCTGGGATGTGAAGAGCGGAAGCATCACGATCGGTGGTGTGGATGTCAGAAAGATCGATACAGAGGAACTGATGAACCGGGTATCCTATGTATTTCAGGATAGTAAGCTGTTGAAGACCAGTATCTTGGAAAATGTCCGCATGGGAAGACCGGATGCAAGTGATGAAGCGGTCATGAAGGCATTAAAAGATGCACAGTGCAGTGATATCATCGAGAAGCTTCCGCAGGGTGTGAATACGGTGATCGGCTCGAAGGGAACCTATGTATCGGGCGGTGAGATGCAGCGGTTATCGATTGCAAGGGCATTCTTAAAGGATGCACCGATCCTGATTCTGGATGAGGCCACAGCATTTGCAGATCCGGATAATGAGAAGCTGGTGCAGTTGGCATTTGAGAAGCTGTCAAAGGATAAGACGGTAATCATGATTGCCCATCGGTTATCTACGATCACGAATGTAGACTGTATCTATGTGCTGAAGGACGGAACGATAGCAGAGTCCGGAACGCACAACGCATTGCTTGCACAGAATGGTATCTATACGCATATGTGGAAGGAGTATAACCAGTCTGTGAACTGGCAGGTAGGAAAGGCAGGTGCTGAAAAGTGATAGAGAAGCTGAAGCATAAGTATGCATTATCGGAAAATGGCGCGAAGAAGATGATCTGGGCGTTTGTAGCAGTAACACTGGCGAATCTGGTTCTGATGCTGCCGGTTGGACTGTTGTATCAGTTATCGGCGGAGCTGTTGGAAGGACGGGTTCCGAAGGAAAAGCTGGGGTACTTTATAGCAGGAATTGTTGTCGTATTGATATTGATTGCACTGACATCCCTTTTCCAGTATCGTGCAACCTTCTTTTCAACCTATGTGGAAAGTGGTGTCAGACGGCGGGCACTGGCAGAGAAGCTGAGACGGCTTCCGTTATCCTTCTTTGGAAAGAAAGATTTGTCAGATCTGACCAATGCGATTATGTCAGACTGTGCATTGATTGAAACCGCCAGCTCCCACTGGATCCCGGAATTGATCGGTTCCATGCTGTCAACCACCCTGATCGTAATCGGACTGTTGTTTTATAACTGGAAGATGGCACTGGCAGCCATCTGGGTAATGCCAATTGCATTTGTGATCGTACTGACTTCCAGAAAGGGACTAAAGAGTGTACAAAAGAAGACACTGACTTACAAGCTGGCATGTCAGGATGGCATTCAGGAAGGTCTGGAGACGATTCGGGATCTGCGGTCAAACAACATGACAGACAGCTATATGCAGGGGCTGAACCGGAAGATTAAAGAGGTGGAAAAGAATGCGATCGTTCTGGAGTTCCGGAATGCAGCCTATGTATGTTCCGCACAGATGATTTTAAAACTGGGAATCGGAACGGTTGCTTTGGTCGGAAGTATGCTGTTGATCAAGGGGGATATTAATATCCTTACATTCTTTGTATTCCTGTTGGTAGTGACCAGAATGTACGAGCCGCTTCAGATCGCATTGCAGAATCTGTCGGCAATCATCAGTCTGGATACGACCTGTGAACGGATGGACGAGATTCTGTCACATGAGGAGCAGAGTGGAAGCGAGACACTGACAAATCAGGGATATGATATCGTATTTGATCATGTAGGATTCTCTTATGAGAGTGGAGAAGAAGTATTGTCGGATGTAACCTTTACTGCAAAGCAGGGCTGTGTAACAGCACTGATCGGACCATCCGGTGGTGGAAAGACGACGGTTTCCAGACTGGCGGCCAGATTCTGGGACTGCAATCAGGGAGCGATTACAGTCGGTGGCATGCATGTATCCGAGATTGATCCGGAGAGACTCTTATCCTTATATTCGATCGTGTTTCAGGATGTAACGCTGTTCAACAATACGGTTATGGAGAATATCCGGATCGGTAAGAAGGACGCAACGGATGAGGAGGTCATGGAAGCAGCCAGACTGGCAAACTGTACAGATTTCATCGAACGGTTACCGGAGAAGTGGAATACGCTGATCGGAGAAAACGGTTCGGAGCTGTCCGGTGGAGAACGCCAGAGAATCTCCATTGCCAGAGCATTCTTAAAGGATGCTCCGATCATACTGATGGATGAAGCGACAGCATCTCTGGATGTGGATAATGAGTCCGTCATTCAGGAGTCGATTTCAAAGCTGATTCAGGATAAGACGGTTTTAATTATCGCACATCGAATGAGAACCGTCGATGGTGTAGACCGGATCGTAGTTCTGAAGGACGGTGTCGTAGCAGAACAGGGTACTCCGCGGGAGCTGAAGCAGCAGAACGGTATCTACAGGCATATGGTGGAGACACAGTTGGAAACCGAGCAGTGGAAGTATTCCTAAGCCGGAGAAAAGTGTTCATGTCCACGGTTATAACGCCTCTGGTACCGGCACTTATATTCTAATAGATCTAAGGTTTTATTCAGGCGGTTGATCTCCTTGAGAACAGCCGCCTTTCTGTTTTTAAATAACCTTGAAGTAATATCCCGGTATTGATAAAATCATGATAGAAAGTTATCGGAAAAAGGATCCAATGGTACAGATCGCCCTTCATACAGGTACGGCCGATACCATTTATGAGATGATGAATCAGGGGCTGGTCGATATCGGACTCTTCATGGAGCCGGTTCGAACAGAGGGACTGGAATATATACGGATACAGGATAGTGATCAGTGGGTTGTCGGCATGCGGCCGGATGATCCGCTGGCAGAGAAGGAGTATCTGACCAAAGAAGACCTGTTAAAGCTCCCGTTGATTTTACCGGAGCGGCAGGGGGTTCAGAGCGAGCTGGCCAGTTGGTTTGGCAAGGAATTTGAACAGGTAAAGGTAGCATTCACCAGCAATCTCGGAACCAATGCGGGGATTATGGCCATGCAGGGTCTGGGCTATCCGGTTTCCATCGAGGGGGCACCCAGATACTGGAGAACCGATCTGTTGATCCAGAAGCCATTATATCCGGAGATTAAGTCGAATACCGTGATTGCATGGAGAAGAAATATTCCTTATGCACAGGCAGTGGAGTGTTTTATCGATGAAGTTAATGCCTTTCAGGCATAATGCATGATTCGATATAGGCATTAGACATAGTGAAATGAAAGTGATTATAATAAATGGGTGGGATAAAAAAGAAGCTGATCATAGGAGGTTCAAAATCATGGGAAAGAAATTAGTCGCATATTTTAGCGCAAGCGGTATAACAAAAAAGGTAGCAGAAATGGTAGCTGAGGCAGCAGGAGCCGATCTGTATGAGATCACACCGAAGGTAGCCTATACGACGGCGGATCTGAACTGGATGGATAAGAAGTCCAGAAGCAGTGTGGAAATGAGTGATAAGAAGATCCGTCCGGAGATTACAGGGGCTGATCCACAGATTCAGGACTATGACGAGATCCTGATCGGATTCCCAATCTGGTGGTATGTGGCACCAACGATTATCAATACATTTTTAGAGACCTATGACTTCTCCGGAAAGAAGATCGTTTTATTTGCAACATCCGGCGGAAGTGGATTCGGCAATACCGTGAAGGAACTGCAGCCATCCGCACCAAAGGCAGAGATCGTAGCCGGTAAGCTGTTAAATCATGCAAATAAGCAGGATGTAGAGAACTGGGTAAAGACCTTGTAAGGAGGACGAAGAGTTATGGGTAAGATTGTACAGACAGCAGGCAGAAATGCACTGGGAGAATTCGCACCGGAATTTGCACATTTTAACGATGATGTTCTCTTCGGGGAGAACTGGAACAATGAAGATATCGATGTAAAAACCAGAAGTATTATCACAGTTGTCGCACTTATGGCACAGGGAATTACCGATTCATCCCTGAAGTTCCATCTACAGAACGCAAAGGATCATGGGGTATCGCAGAAGGAGATCGCAGCAGTGATCACGCATGTAGGCTTCTATGCAGGCTGGCCAAAGGCATGGGCAGTATTCAATCTGGCAAAGGAAGTATGGGCAGTCAAGGAAGGCGACCTTCCGTATGAGGATGAAGCGATGCGGGCGCATGCAAAGCAGATGGTATTCCCGATCGGACAGCCCAATGATGCATTCGCACAGTACTTTGTAGGTCAGAGCTATCTGGCACCGGTATCGACCAGTCAGGTAGGAATCTTCAATGTTACCTTTGAGCCGGGCTGCCGGAATAACTGGCATATTCACCATGCAAAGAGTGGCGGTGGACAGATTCTGGTGTGTGTAGCCGGAAGAGGCTACTATCAGGAGGAAGGAAAGCCGGCTGTAGAGATGAAGCCGGGCGACTGTATCAATATACCGGCAGAGGTAAAGCACTGGCATGGTGCGGCACCGGATAGCTGGTTTTCTCATCTGGCAGTTGAGGTGCCGGGAGAGGAAGGCTCCAACGAGTGGTGTGAGCCGGTTTCCGATGAAGACTATCCGGCACAGGGTGTTGTCCTGCTGGATGAAAAGAAATAATTCATTCATTTATAAAGCTGCGGGAAAAAGAAACAGACATTCTTAAAAAAAATATGGTATACTGAATTAGATTCAAAGGAGATTTTTTTAATGAGCAATGTTTCAACAACAATCACGCAAAGCGTTGATTTAAAAAAGAAGGATAGAATTCCCTATATAAATGCTGTTATTTTGATGGGCTTATTTACCTTTTTGTTTTTGGGTGCGGAATATCTATATGTGAATGTGCTTTCCCGCATGGTGTCAGAGGACAAAACCGTTCTGGCACAGAATTATGCACTCGGAGTAAGTGCAGTGGGCTTTCTGCTGTATCCGGTGTTAAATCGATTTTGTAAAAAGCGGTTGAAGATCATAATTTCTGCGATTATCAGTCTGGCGGCTGTTTTATGTATCGCTCTTATCTGCATAGGGACTGCCTATACTACGACATTTATAATGGGACTGGTTTTGTTCCTGCTTCTGGGGCTGTTTGGAAGTGCCGCTTTTTATGTTTCCATGTGTATGATGAAAACGGACAGGTATTTGGCAAGGACAGTCGGTATTTCCTATGCACTGGGTATTTTGCTCCAGTTTGCAAACAATAATCTTGTTCACTCAGAGCTGATGGAAGCAATCGTTTTAGTGGTATTTTTACTGCTGTTTGTTTGTATGCTGATAAAAAATGATTGGAGTTACTGTAAAAAAGACGAACCATCCGCTGCGCTACCGTCAAATGATGAAACGGGCAAAGCTGATACCCCCAAAACTAAAAGGAGAGCAAGTGTCGGTATTCTTATGATGCTGCTTGTAGTGCTGATGACCTTTATTTTCAGTACGCTTGACAATGCGGTAACGCTTGCTCACGCAAACGGAACTATAGATATCGGACAATGGCCGAGAATTTTGCTTGCCTTCAGTGGGTTGGCAGCAGGATTTGTATTTGACATAAAAAACAGAAAATATATGGGGCTTATTATGTACTGTATAATGATACTGTCAACCATATCTATCGTTATACTGAAGCTCACCGGATCATTTTTGGTAGGATTGATAGTGTTTTATCTGTCGGCAGGCTTTTTCGCTGTATTTTTTACGTCCGGATTTATGGAGCTTGCCCGGCATATGAGAATCCCTGCATTGTGGGCAGGTATGGGACGTGCAGTCAATAATATTACCGCTGTGGTCATTGCCGGCCTTGTCTTAAACCTGTTATCCTCTGACAGCAACCTTGCAGTTATTATTCTTGTACTGGTTTTGTTTGTGGCGGCCAGTATTGTGGCAGCCGTATATACCTTTCAAAGGAAAATATTTATGGAACAGTTTATCACAGATGCAACCGATACGCTCAGTGAGGAGGAAAAGCTGCGAAAATTTTCGGAAGCGTTTTCTTTTACAGAAAGAGAAGCAGAGGTGTTTAACTGTCTGGTCAATACAGAAGACAATGTTCAGACGATTGCTGAAAGCCTGTATGTTTCCAGACGAACGTTGGAACGGTATATTTCTGCGATCTATGAAAAAACCGGTGTGAAATCTCGCGTCGGACTACTCAACCTTTACAATAAATGATGTTTAATTTCAGTGTTCACCTTTCCGCCTTCCTGCAAACGGAAGGTGGATTTTTTTACTCTTTTCGGAGCAAAAAACAGCTTTTTTTGCCTGATTTTTCGATTGGCGGACTTCCGCCACCCCATTTTTGGAGGGTTGGCGGATTTCCCTTATATATTTTAGAACTTCTATTATCTATAATTTATAAACGGGTAAAGGGTAAGGCAGGATGAGAAAGCGAGGAAAGGAGGCAGAGGAATGGATGCCGCCCACATGAATCTAAATCTATAGGAGGGATTTCCATGAACAGTCAAAAAAAGCTTAACGGAAAAATAAAAATGAAATTAAAAGCAGCATTTTTGATGTTGCTCGTAACCATATTCAGTATCTCAGGCATAACGACAGTAAATGCCGCCACAATCAACAATGACGGAAAATACACATTGATCCTGACTTGTGGCAAAGGTGGTATGGAAGGTAAAGTCGACGGTGATTATTCAAAGATGATAAAGTTTGATGTTGCCGACGGTGAAACAACAGTAAAACTGTCTGAATTGACAGCGGGAGTCGTTGCATTCAACGGAGAAACCAAATTTTCTTATTGGGCAAAGGATTCTTCAGGTGAGATAAAAGCGGAAGAAGAGTTGGCATTGTCCGATTTTACCGCTACCGGTAATTTTTGGGCGAATGACGGTGACGTAAGTTACGCAAACGGTCTTACGCTCTATGCTACATTCTCCGACGAGCCGTTAAAGGGAACAGGTACATATTATTTAACGCTTGACGGCTTTGGAGGCGATATAAACGGCAAGAAAGAAATAACCATGGTAAGTAATGCAAGTGAGTACCAAACAGTTGACTTGACTCAATACACACCTGTAAGAGACGGTTATACCTTTGTCGGTTGGGACTTAGGCGGTAAGTATGTAACCTCCGTAACTTCCGATTGCTTTGCCGAAAAAGATGCTGTAACAGTTACAGCAACCTATATCAAAAATTCGTTTGACGGTAAAGACAGGGTGCTTGTCTTAAATGCCAACGGCGGAACGATAGACGGTAAAGAGGTCAACAAATACGACTATGTAGGCGGAAGAGACTCCGGATCGTCAATGTCACTGATACCGTATGTTCCTGTAAGAGAGGGATATACCTTTGCCGGTTGGAATACAAAGAGTGACGGCAGTGGTGAAGCCTATAACTATAAATATATCTATTGGAGAGCTTGGGATAAAGAATATAACACAGAATTTGAAAAAGATACGGTTTTATATGATTATGAGGGCTATATCACATATCAAAACTTAACATTATATGCAACCTGGACCAGAAATCCGGAAACCGTAAGTGAAATTCAAAGCACAGGAGAAACAAAGGCAACGATTGAGTTTGCGGACGGAATCAATAGAAACTACAGATTAGATATTCAGAAGGTAGAAGTCAAGAAGGAATTGGCAGATAAGAATGTTAAATTTATAGCGGATATCAATGTGCTGGACGCAAATACCGTCGTAAGAATCAGTGATACCAAAATGAGAATCCGAATTGCACTGCCGGAGGAGTTAAAAGGATATAACAGATACGAAGTTGTTTATATTCTAAATGATGAAATAAAAGAAACCATGCCTGTGACGGTAGAAGACGGCTATATTGTATTTGAAACAAGCCATTTAAGTCAATATGGAATCGTAGCGACAAATGTCTCAGACACAGGCGATACCGGCAAGGGAACAAGCAGTCCCAAGACCGGTGACAACAGCAATCCTGCTCTTTGGATCGCGGTATTATTTATCTCCTGTGGTGGCGTGATAGGATGCACGGTTTACGGCAAGAACCGGAAAGTTAAATAATTAGTTCGTTGCGACACTCTCATAAACTGCTTCATTGGTCAGCTCGATACCTAATTTCTTAAAGGTATTGATGTCAACGGCAGAGAGAATCGCAGACACATGAAGCTGACAGCCGGATAGCTTCGGAAGCTGTTCCAGAGCAAGCTTCGCATTTGGATCGGATACCGCACACATGGAAAGCGCGATCAGCACTTCATCTGTATGAAGGCGTGGATTGTGGCTCCCGAGGTATCCGGTCTTTAACTGCTGGATCGGCTCGATGAAGGTACGGGAAATCAGATGTGTATGTTTATCGATATGACCGAGTACCTTGATCGCATTCAGTAACACAGCGGAAGCCGGGCCTAAGAGATCGGAGGTGGAACCGGTAACGATGGTTCCGTCCGGAAGCTCTAAAGCGGCGGCAGCAGCACCATCCGTCTTTGCCAGATCGTTGGCAATCGGAACAACGGTACGATCATTTACAGTAATCTTTGCCTGTTTCATGATCAGTTCCTGTTTATAAACTTCTTCCTTTGTAGCTTCATCTTTCACAAATCGATTCAGAGACTGATAGTATCTGCGGATGATCTCCTGACGGGATGCTTCCTTGCAGACCTCGTCATCGATGATACAGTTTCCTGCCATGTTCACACCCATATCGGTTGGTGACTTATACGGGCAATGTCCGTAAATCCCCTCAAACATCGCGGCAAGTACCGGATAAATCTCGATGTCACGATTATAGTTAACGGTAGTTTCCCCGTAGGCTTCCAAATGAAACGGATCAATCATATTGACATCATTCAGATCTGCGGTCGCAGCTTCATATGCCAGATTCACCGGATGCTTCAACGGAATATTCCAGATCGGGAAGGTTTCAAACTTCGCATAGCCTGCCTTGACACCATTCTTGTTCTCATGGTAGAGCTGTGACAGACAGGTAGCCATTTTTCCGCTTCCGGGGCCCGGTGCGGTCACGATCACCAGTGGGCGGGTGGTTTTTATATAATCATTTTTTCCATAGCCTTCATCGCTGACGATCCGGTCGATATTATTCGGATAGCCCTCGATCGAATAGTGATGGTAGACATGGATGCCGATCGCCTCCAGCTTCTTCTGGAACAGGTCGGCCGATGGCTGTCCGGCGTAGCGGGTGATGACCACGCTGCTGACGTACAGTCCCTTTTTCTTATAGACATCAATCAGACGGATAACATCCTGATCGTAGGTGATGCCCAGATCATGGCGGATCTTATTGCGCTCGATATCGGCAGCATTGATCGATATGATCATCTCTGCCTGATCGGCAAGCTGAAGAAGCATCTGCAGCTTACTGTCCGGAGCAAAGCCCGGAAGTACGCGGGATGCATGATAGTCATCAAATAGCTTTCCTCCAAACTCCAGATACAGCTTGTCGCCGAACTGGGCAATCCGTTCCCGGATATGGGCAGACTGCATGGACAGGTATTTATCATTATCAAAGCCTATACGTTTCATAAAACTCTCCTTCGTAAACGAATCTATATGGTGAAGCACCACATATGAGAATACCACACCCCGGACAGAAAATACAGAAAAAGTTGTTATGGCTACGCTCATGGTACCGATTGCATTTATTTTGGAGTTTTTTGTTGTGGGAAAAATCGCAAAAATGTTAACATTTTAAAACCTTTGGAACCTAGATTCAGATCTGGGCACTGAACTTTCCTATATCTGTATAACTAAAGAATCTGGCTATGTAACATTGTAGAAACAGATATTTCGTGATACGATAAGGTGAAATATGGTAAAAGGGATAGCCGGAGGAGGAACATTATGGATATGTTTGAACAATACATCATGTCATATCCTGCAGAATGTGGGTACGGAGAGAAGAAAGAGCTGGAGAATACTTATTATTATGCTTATATGATATTGATAACCAAGCCGATTGCAATCTGTAGGTATGTGGAACTTACAAAGAAAGAATATGAGCAATGCCGTGAGAAATATTCACAATCGTATGAGACAGACCCGATTTCTGCTCAACAGTTTTTCATAGAAATCTCCATTCCGCCGCCTTTGGCTGGCGGCACAAATAGTAATGAAAGTGTTTCAACTCTCTACGTTGTGCTGTAAAATATTTTACAAGAAGCTATACTACAAAGCACGGGAGGAGG
>Ga0129312_1000076_pt1 | contig 100530 bp, 92 predicted proteins | sample O827metagenome_FD_94434 | JGI IMG/M metagenome (GOLD analysis project Ga0129312, IMG submission 94434) | Orangutan group fecal microbial communities from Wisconsin, USA - O827 metagenome | ecosystem: Host-associated > Mammals > Digestive system > Large intestine > Fecal | place: USA: Wisconsin... | reverse complement strand
CTCATCTCTTCCCTATGCTTGATCAATGCAGATGTAACGCCATATATCGCAACACCCACAACCGTCACAACAGTAGCCAGCGCAGTCCATGGGTTTGTCATGCCTGCGATTCGTGCTGCTCTCATTTCTACGGTGTATGCTTTTACTCCTTTGGTTAAGAGTGTCATAGATGCATGAAGTGCTAACATGGCACTACGTAGGAGTATGGATGCAGCTGTCGCAGCCTTGTCTGTCAGCGTTGCAACAGCTGTTGCTGCAGCTCTTGCCTTAATTAGAATGATGTCTTTTGTCCATAATGCAGAAAGTATAGTAATAGCTATTGCCAGTTTTGTGAGAGCTGCTTTATGTTCAAACACAAACATTGTTATAGCAGATAGTGTTTTTACTAGCAATGAACCTGTCGAAATAGTATATTTCACAATAGGCATCAATCGCTCGCCTAACTCAACAGACAAGTCATTGAATCTTTTCTTGGCTTTATCTATGCCTGCAGCAACTGTGTTATTCTGTACATTGAATTCCTCAATAACACTATTACCCTGTTCATAAGCTTCTATGGCTATCTTCTGCCGGTCACGTACATCGTCCACCTTGTCGGCAAGTGTGGCCAATACGCCAACGGCACGTGCACCATCAAGTCCCATGTCATTAAGCATCTTCATCATGGTCTGAGGATCTTGTCGTTTCAGGCTGTCCGCAAGTGTCAATATAGCTTGGTTTGCATCCTCTTTGAGAAGTTTTGTAAATTTTTCCACGTCCATACCTGCAATCTTTGCAAATTTGGCAGTGTCCGTCTGCATCTTCGTCAACATATTACCGAATGCGGTAGATGCCATTTCGTCACGTAAGAGGTTTTCATCCATAACCGCGCCAAAGCCCATAATCTGTGCTTGTGTCAGGCCGAGCTGTTTTCCAAAGCCAGCTACACGCGCTGTAAAATCAACCAAGTAACCTGCCTGTGCTGACGAATTCTGCGCAAGCTCATTGACTGCCGAACCCGTAGCGAGCATTGCATTTCGCAATCCCATGCGGTCATCTTCGCCAAATGCCATTGCCAATTTACCGATTTGATCGACCGCTTCTTGTCCCAGGTCATCACCAAGGGAAACGCGTATCTTATCTGCAGCATCAACAAATTCTTCTATATCTGAGGTTGCGGTGATGCCAAGACGACCTGCTGCCCCTGCGAGTTGGTTGAGCTCTTCGCGCGGAGTTCGGGTGTCCATTCGTTTGAAGTCTTCGTTCATTTTCTCAACCTCTTCTGTCACCTGTCCTGTGTATTTGCGGACATTGGCCATCTCTTGGTCCATTTCAGCAAATTTATTGGTGGTACTACGAATTGCCACGGATAAGCCTGTAACAGCACCTATGCCCTGAGTAAGAGCTCCCCAGTTTTTGTTTAAAAAATCTGCTCCTTTTTGGATGTAGTTTTGGCTGTGTTCTGTCGCTTCGGTATATTTTTTCATTTCATCCTTACACTCTCGTATCTTGGATGACAGATATTTCCATTCCTCTGAGTTCTTTCTGACAGAACCACTCCTCAGCTTTTTCTCCAGCTGATTCATGGTATTTCGCAAATCTTTGTATGAATGTTCTGATAGATTATCCAATGCGGTAGAGAGTCCGTGGACATATTTCTTCTGTTCACCAACGCTCTTATTCAGGCGGTCTATAGAAGCTTGCATGCTCCTCGCTAACTCTACGTCCCCCTTTTTTCTTGATTTAATCAAGTTTTCCTGTATTTCCTTCTGTGTCTTTAGCTCTTTTTCAAGTCTTTTGAGTTCGTTCTGTGCAGATTTTGTGTTCAGAACAATCTCCGCTGTCATTCTTTCATTTGTTGCCATAAAATATGCGGTATGTTACAGTTTTACTGCAAACATACCGCATATTTTTTATATACGAAAATACTTATTTTTCTCCACGCTGGGCGATGTAAAGAATAACCCAAAGTACAGGTAAAAGTGCCAATATCTCCATAGTTGTTATGTATTTAATTATTTATTTTCCACAAAGTTATGCTTATTTCCAAATATTTGCAAATTTTTTATTGATTATTTTTAATAAAAACAAAAAATCCCCGATTCACATCGAGGATTTTTCGTCTATTTCGTATGCACATAAGTATTATATTGGATTGATGCGTGAGGATTGAAATTTACTATTGTTACTCGATAGCCTTTTGTTCCCCATCTCCACCAGAGAAAGCGATGTTTGTATTCTCTATAGACTATTGTCATCAGAGAATCTCGAATATTATAATAGAATGTCGTGTCTCTCGGAGAGAACCGAATGTCACTCCACTGGTCATGATACATAAATGATTGTGTCAATGTGTCAACGGATGCCGTTACAGTGTCCGTTGTTCCAATGCCTGTAGTCTGTATAGACTGTATTTGTGATAAACGGAGCTTTAGATCCGCTATTATTTTCTCATCAATAGCATTCTGCCTGCGTAGGTCTATCAGCTCTGCCATAACAACATCTGTAGTGGCTGTTTTAATGGTATCTCTGATTGTGTTCCTCCTGATAGGTGTTTTGATGGAAGAATACGCTAGTTGCTGTTCAAGAGTCTGGATTCTTGTTTTATACTTGCCCTGTCTTGTGACAAGGCTGCCAATCAGTAAGCCCCCCAGTATTATGAACGCCATTGTTAGGACTATGATAACTATATTCTTATTCATATTGCTACATATTAAAATCTTTGTATTCAATCAAGGCATCAAAGCATGGACATTCTTTGATGCGTTCCCATGGATCTACAATTCCGTTGTGGTTAAGGTCTGGAGAAATGTCACGATGACCAAGAATCTTCGCCTCTGGATATCGTGATTTCAATTTTGCCAAAAGTTGACGTAGAGCTGATTTTTGCTCAGGTGTCCGATTGTCAATACCATTCGGGTGAGTTGCGTCAATACCACCGATATACGCTACATGTATGGAATGCGCGTTATATCCTTTAACCCCGTTGGCCACATCTACCTCATCGAGCAAATGTATAATATGACCGTTCGCCTGGACCACATAATGATATCCTGGAGATTTCCATCCTTTTGCCTTAAATTCTCTTCGCAGCGATGCTTCCGTTGTTGTCTCTTGGTAAGATGCTGTGCAGTGAATGAATATCCTATCAATTCTTCTCATCTTTCACTCCTTTCTTCATGTCATCGAGCTCCTTTCTTATCTCAGTTTTAAACTGTGTCACTTGATTAACCATATAGGCAGCTACGCCGAATATGGCAAGTCCACCACTGATAGCAATACCTATATAGGCATTGATACCACTCGTAATGTCGTTAATTGTCATAAAGCTGGTAAATGCCATGACAATTGCTGACGCGATTAGTGCAATAGCCGATGTGTACTGTATCCAGTCTTTTGTGTTTTGTTTCATAACTTTGTCATCTTGTTTATACGGCAAAGTTACCTTATTGGTCTTAGGTGTGAAAATACGCCCCCATACACGAGTATGAGGGCGTAAGTAGTTGTTAGGGGTTTATTTTTTCAGCCATGTTTTGGCAAGAGACTTGGCATCTTCGCAGTCTCTATTGTACAGCTGCCACTCCTCCGCATATCCTTCAGGATCATTGCCATGATGGCGGTGTATTGCCATCTCTTCGCTTTCTGTATATTTCGAGCGGATGATTGCATTAACCACCTCTGGGTAAGATGTAGAATCGTCGCATGGCATAATGGTACCACCGTCCTTCTCTGGTCCGGTATATTGATATGCTATAACAGATTCCTTTGCGTCTTTCGGTAGATAATCTGGTATTATCTTCTCGTTTAGATAACCGATAATCTTGCCTTCGCTAAACTTGCCAAAAGTTTTTGGCTGTGTGTAAATTGCAGAATAATGTTCCATAACTACGTGAATTTATAATATGATTTACCATCTTTACCCTCCAACTCTTGGATAATCGTGGGACATGGTAAGTCTGCAGGCGAGAAGTCTTGTAGGGCCTGTTCTATTAAGATTCTGCTACCTGTGAAGGAATAGAAATATGCATCTTCATCTGTCGCCACGCCTTTATTGTCTTTTTTCTTCTCGAATATATATTGTTCTTCATCTCCAACTGAGAATGTTCTAACGATAATTTTATACTTAATAGCCAGAACCTTCTCTGCTACAGTCTTGGTTATATCCTGGTTGTTTCCGTCGGAGTCTGGAACTGTTACTGTTACCTTCTTTTTATCAATTTTGCTCTCTTGTATAATGTAGTCAAGAAGATAGATTTTAATCTTCCCCCCCCTGAATAATCTCTTTTATTTACAATACGAGAGAATGGCTTTTTGCAATCAGGTGAGAGATCTGCGAATGGGGACTTAATGCGCCTCTTGTTGATGATTTTTCCAAGTGATTTTTCCATTTTGATTTGTGTTATAAAGTTAATGCAATTGGTGTGCTTGATATAACCAAACTGACTCGCCAGTTTGATTCTTATCGTTTCTTCGTCGAAACCTTTTTTCTGCAGGCGTTTCACGTTCCTAGCTAATTTCTGTTTATTCGCTTTGCTACTTAGCACACGATCATGATAGAATACATATCCACATAATCGTATTCCCATCCAAGTCGGACGCACATTATGGTCTTTGTTAAGCACAAAATGGTAATCTCTTGTTAAGTGCATGATAAATAGTTCTCTGACTATTCTCAGGAACGCTTTATCCTCATGCAATACAAGGAGATTGTCCACGAATCGATAATAGTGAGGCAGACCTTTTTGGGCAAATTGTACAAATCTCTCTGCCATCGCTGTTGCGCCCATATCCAGGATGTATTTATTCTTCTCGCTGGCTGTTCCTATGATTTCGTTTACATACCTATCTGTCCAGTATGCCAGTCGCTCAGGATCGTTCGCAATGTCGAACAGTCGTTCCGCTTTCCGGTCAAAATCCGCCAAACACAACATACCCAGTAGTTGTGCAAGTTTTATACCAAGAGGTATTCCAGAGATATAACTATCTATCACCTTATAGATAAAAGTTCGCAGTTTTCCCTTTTTGAATGAATTATTTATTTTCTGTTTAATGATGGCATGGTCCATAGTCGGAAAATAATGATGAATGTCCATAGTGAGATTGTACATCACTTCGCTTTGTGGACAATTGAAAAGTGTGTTTCGTATGAAGCGAAACATGGCATGTGTACCCATACCAGGAATAACGGCAGGAGCACGCCAAGATACATAATCGTAAACCTGTTGCTCATAGGGCAACATTGCAGCAGTCTCTGTGTGATGATCACGGATCGGAGCTTTGGCAAGACGCCTTTCCTTCTTCTCGTGTATTACCTTCTCTTTATAACCTTGCGGTTCGAAGGTTTCATTGATGATGTCGGCGAGAACCACACGGACGTTCTCGTCAAGGTCTGCCTCATACTCCTTGATAGCAGCACGGTGGTGCTTGCCACGCGAGAAGTTTTCAAAGGCATCCCTGACGTTTTTCTCCGTTTCATTCTCCCGACTGTCTTTTATTCTTCGCATAGTCGGGTGAGTGTCATAAATGTGTGGATCTGTTGGGTCTGTAGATTTACCCCGACGAGTATGGCGCTCGGCATTATCCTACGAGCCTCTCCGTCATCTTGTTTATGTTCTCCCGATAGGGAAGGCTCACTCTCTTGAATTCTTTCTATTGAGGACCACGCCGTAGTTCGCATTGGCATTCGTGGGGGCATTGTTGCCATTGAAGTACAACGAGCCAGCCAAGGCGTCATTGTTAGCATTGCCCAAACAAGCCGGACCGCGGACGTGCGTGAGAGAGTTCTACCTTTTTGCGCTGCAAAGATACAAAAAATCCCACGATATCCAAAAAGTCAAAGAGCTCTTTTTCAAAAATTTTCAAACGAGGGGCGCTGTGCGCCCTGTGTTCTTTGTTTTTCCTTGTCCATTATGTTATCAGCGTTGGCTCTGTGCTGAATGCTTCCCTGAATTCACAGAGGACCACGCCGTAGTACGCATAGGCATCCGAGGGGGCATAGTTGCCATTGAAGTACAACGAGCCAGCCAAGGCGCCATTGTCAGCATCGCCCAAACAAGCCGGACCGCGGAGACCTTCTGTTGCATGTGGATTATAATATCCATCTGCATAGCCTGTATTTTGTGAAGCGCCTATCTCCAGTGGGAAGTTGCAAAGGCTCGCAAGATGTTCTTTCTTTATGTATGTCCATCCTGCGGCACCATAAGTCGGTGTGTTGCCCATTAGCACTTTGCCATCTGTTTTTGTCACATCAAAGATGTGTCCATCGATATTATGTTCAATATATACGCTCTGCGTTTTGTCGGGGTTACTACTCAATAACATATCCTCTTCTATGCAGCCTAAATACTTATAAAAGTTTTTAAGCCCGAAAAAAGAAGGTATTCCTGCTATGTCTGTCGCAACAGTCTTATTGTTGACGTTTACAGAGAACGTTCCTGTGTAATCGCCTTTTCCCACTCCTGCTGACAGTGGAATATATGGATAATAGCCCCAATTCTCACCCCAATTCCCTATACAAGTGCAACCTATTCCGAGGTGCGCCTGAATATCGCGGTCGTGATAATAAATTCTCATTATCACAGCTGTTATTGCAAACACAACTCGTTCATTACAGAACCATAGACTTCCATTCTTTCTGGCGTATGTTGCAGCGGTGGGTACTCCTATGTAGGTAGCTGGCAAACCTAACATTGAGTTATATGCACCATCTTTCGCAGCATCATTATTGCCACCTCGATAACGTGTGTCGCTATTGATGTAGCTCACAAGCCTGTTCTCCGTTCTGTCAATCGTTGCATATCCAGCGCATGATCTTGAAAAGACAGGCACTCTTATGTTCATCTGTCCAGGTATTGGTTTCGTATCTATGGCCTCATACTCATAGGTATCATCTTCCCATGTGGCATAATAGATATTCGTACCACTACCCCATTGGTAGTGTCCCATTGTTCCATCCAGTTTTGCAGTTCCACCACTTGCAAATTGCAGATGGGTTGAAGTACTGAGTTTGCGTCTGCTGTGGTTGTTTTGTACGAGATAACCACCAAGGCCAAATAGCTCAGCCATCTTTTCTGTCTTAGGGATGGAGCCTACAGGCTCTCCTACTGTCGTAAGTGAGTCTTTCCTCCACCTGCATCCGCACCAGTCCGAACTTGAAATCTTTCCGACCTGAATCCATCCGTACTTGTTTCCTGCCTTGTCATATCCCAACACCTGTGTGTTGTCATTGATAGACTGGAGTTCTTCGATTTCTTTTGCTTCTTTTGCTACCATATTATATCTCTACTTTTTTGTTTGATAACCAATAACTATAGAGAGTTGGATAAGTCTTTGTGTCTAATTCGTTTCCGATCTCATCACATCCCACACTAGCCGCTGCTCCAGCTTCCCATATCTTGGTGAAATACACTGGTATTTGATTTGTAATCTTCCCTCTTAACACCTCATATAAGATGATGACATATACGTCCAATGGGTGATCATAACTACCTTCATCCGTCGTTACTCCCGTAGCGGAAGCAACAGGTGTTGCTTCTGCCTGTTGGCCAGAGAACTTCATATATACGCCATTGTTTGGTTTAACATAATATCCATCTTCCATAACGCTACTCCTATAACTTTCTTCCACGAAATACTTGCCATTATACTCTGATGGTGTTGATGTCCCCGATACGCTGTACTGTCGCGTAGCATTATCTCCCTGCCCCAGAGTCTTATATCCCTCTTGGAAGAGGTAGTAATTAGGAGTATAGGATTCCTTGATGTTAAGGAATTCCTTCACTCTCGTTGCAAATGGCAACTTGTATAATTGGTTGGGGAAATATTTATTACTAACCTCAGAAAATTCCTTCATGATGCCATTTGGTCCGAGATCGTACAACGCTTCTCCTGTGGTCTCATTACAAAACCTCAGTACCGCTTGTTTCTGGTCGTTTACCGCCAATTGTATTGCAGGATATACGCCATATCCGTAAATCTCAAACGTTGACCCACTCGCTTCAATATGTGGCACGCCTGCATATCCTGTCTGTATCATCATAGTCACAAGGTTGTTGATATACGCCTTCTCTGCAAGGAAGATATCTGTTGCCAAGTTGTCGATATGCGTACCTCTCTCCCAGTACTGCTCCCAGTTGCTACCTTTACCTGGTTCGTCAGCCTCCGTTGATGTGTGTGTCTTAATACAATGATAGAAGCCATAATTGCCAGATAGCACAGTATCCTCATACTTTTCCCCATCCTTGCCAGCCATATATTGTACACCAACAGTCCATCTCTCTTGTCGTAGAGAAGGGCCTCTCGCTCCGTCAGATGTTATAACAACCGATTGTGTATCGACGTATGCACCGCCGTATCGCAGACGGACATCACACATCTTCGTGCCCAAAGGTATAGAGAACTGGAATGACGGAGTGTTATTCTTTGATATCGATGCAACTGCGGTACCGTCGTAATATACATCTACTGTGTAGTCCTTTAGTCCGATCTGCGTAGGTGCATTATCGCCCTTCTGCATCCATACCGACACCTCAATAACGTTTGTCCCATTCCATGCCCCTGCATACGTTGCAGATATGGTTTGTGGCGACAACACGAGATATCGTCGCACGGCATCTGATGGTGCCAGCAATAGACTCTTAATCTTCGTTAGATTACTCATTCGTCGCGCTGATTATTACGGTTATACCTTTTTCTTTTTCTATCAAGCTCGATGACACAACGAATGGAACATTTGTAGATTTAGATCCTATCTCTGCGCCTGAAATCATGTTCATAGTCCGGAAGCTATACTTCCATTGGTTTGTAGTATCAACAGCATTCGTCCGTCTGTCATATACAACAGGATTGAAAGATACAGATACGCCAGCCTTGACGGCATCCCCAGCTTGGCTGCACCCATCATAGATGTAATAGACATCTGCCGTATCCGTAAGCTGCTGCGTTTTGTACATTGTGGTTCCGTCTATTGTCACAGCGACACGGAAAATATCTTCAGAATCAACTCCAGCGTTATACACCTTGATTTTGTTGCTCGCAACAACCTCGATGATTCCCATTTGTGGCGTGACATTTTTCCACGAGTCATTAACATACTTCTGCCATTGGTAGGTGCCACCTGTTACAGACGCCCCAGCTCTGAGAGTCGTTGCCGTCATGGTAATCCAGTTGTTGTTATTCGACAGGACATTACTACCACTTCCGTCTTCTGTCTCTAATGAGATAAGAACTTCTTTTGCATCGCCGACCGATGATTGCACGTGAATAACTTCGCTGCAAGTAAACGATTTGCCGTTGTGCGTGCTCTTGTAATAGATATGCTTGTCCGTCAGGTCAGCTGCAGTCGCAAGGTTGCCGATGATTTTAAGCGCAGGATATGTCACCCCACCAATAATGATTGTCGTTGCCTCGAAGAGACTCTTATAAGTGCTTTTGACCTTGCCAGCCTCGTCAAGAATACCTGCGTTTTCTGCATCGGGGTTATTATAATACCACTGTTGCCCCTGCGTCTCTGGCACAATATATTGTCCTCTCATGCTGGAGTATGGGAATGGATAGAGCGTTGCCGGATGCTTAGTGAAGTCTGTATTCAACACAGCATTACGGTTCGTATCCCAATATTGCGTCAATCCATATCCAGTATCTATACTCACGCCCATTCGCGCGTCGATATGGTCTCCATCCTCAAAAGAATAGAGGTTGTGGATTCTACTTAGTGTCTGTCCCATAGTCAAATGTATTTATGTGCAAATTTCACAGCTTCAGCTGCAGTTATTTCTCTCGCGCCCTCACTAATAGCCTGTTCTATTCCGTAGCCAGCAAGGTCTCCGCAGTTCGCCAGATATCCGTCTGTTTCGTTGCCGTACCGATACTCTGCTATAGCGAGTTTCTTGGCTATTGCCGCAGGTATGATGTAATACATTGGTATCATATATCTCTATCTATTATTGGAAATTGTCCTGTTATAACCTGACCATCTATCAGTAGATAGCTGCCATCAACGGTGATGGGAATCTCTGCTGTCAGTTCTCTTGTCTGTTCTGCAAAACTATGCGTCATCGTACTATCGATGGGGAACATAGATCTGGTGACTTCCCCTCTGGTACCATGGGCAACGTGCCACCATTGCCCATCGCCTCGAGAGTATAGAATCTCAATATCGAAATATTGCTCTGCATTGGCAATATGTCCGCCATTTCTAGTGATAACCGAAGCCTCTGCCACGGCGCGTCCAGTCTCAGGAAAGATATAAGCTCCTTCTATGATATTGAGATCATCTTCGTAGTAGCCATAGTATCTTTTCAGCAAGAACGCCACGACCTGCAGTTCTAATGTATTATCCTTCGGCCACGCCATACACCTCAGAGTAACCGACTGGATGTATTTCTGCTCGACGCTGATAGCCTTGACATTCTTTCCTTCTCGATACCACAGATCCATATTATCTATCTCGCGCCATTTCTCGTTTTCAAACACCTGCCACTTATACACACTACTGCTGTCAGGAAGTTTTTGGTCTCCGTTCATCAATTGTACGGGTATAGAGAACACCCCTCGGTTCTTCCATGGGATGAGATTCGTGCGCTGTGGCCATTCTGTACGTAGCGACACACGCCATTGTGTTTCTGACAGACACGACAGTTCACCTCGCCAATATCTCTTAAGCACATCACCACGGCGACTGTCGATGAAATCGGCAGAAAATGATATCTCGCCCGATGTGTCAGGATCGAGATTACATTTCAGCGTAAGTTCCCAGGTCTTTTCGTTTATGACATAATCCTTGCCAGCAACAGGGGCATTCCCCTTAACCTTACATTTGACAGTCCATACACAGTTGATAAGCTGTGCTGTATAGTCTCCGTTAGGAATCATGCCAGTTATGTCGGAGACAGAGAACTCTGGTTTGAGCACGAATGGCGTCAGCGTTCTGTCTGCAATATACAAGCCGTTGATGGCGTCGTACTTTTGCGACAACGTGCCATACAGTTCTTTCATGGAGAACATGGTCTCTAACGGCGTCGGCTTTATGATATGTCCTTCTGTTACTTTTTTCATATTGTATAAGTATGTGTAAGGGTTCTGTCTGTTACCGTAACGGTACAGCGGAAGCCGATTTTAGTGTCATACCTGACAGGCACAGGGATGTCTGACAGTTCCGGCTGTTCCAGATTATAAGAAACTGGCAGACTCATGGTCTGATTCTTTTTCGATTGATTCATGTTCCAAGCTTCGTCACCTGCATCATCCCCAGACTCTCTAGTCCACACCACGCTGTCTGCGGAGAGTTGGATATCGCCATGGGTGATTGTTGCCACAAGTGTCGTATTGAAGCTCTTGGACGCATTAAACCAATCTCCATTGGATGACTCAATTTCTAACTTCAGCTCTGCGCTACGGATACAAGCCCATTCTGTACTAAGGAGTGAAGGAGGTTGTCCGACTGTAGCTTTAGCGACGATACATCTCCATAATGATCCGGCATACCATACATTGTCTTGAACGTGGCGTTTTTCAGTCTCGTCATAGCCTCGAATGTATTGTCGATCTTCTTCCCACGCTATCCATTCTCTCTGAGTGTAGTCTGGTGTACCGTCATGTTTGACGGTTATCAGGTTCTCCACTACTGCAGTCTCTGCATAGAGGATAGGTTTTCTTGCTGTCAGACTGCCCTCATCGATAAGCTTACGTAATGATGGTACATTGTTAGGCAGACCGATAAATGCGGTTGTGTTGCTTCCCTCGTCGTTGATGATGGGTTTAGTAACGTTCTGCAGGAAGCAGAAGCGACCGTCCAGCGAAGAGAGGAAGAAGATCTGTTGCCTGTCTTTGTCAACAGCGTTACCCCACCTACTGACCACCGATGCCTCCAATGGAAGGTAATTCTTTCCGCCTGGCACCTCATCGTCGGGGTACAATAGCACATCAACTTCGTTGGCAGCATAGTCAACCGCTACGACTCGATACCACGATGTGAAGCTGATGCCGTTTGTCTTCAGATCATTCGTTTTGGAGCGCAGCACGTCATGGAGCTTGAAGGATACAACATCGGCATCATACTCTTTACGGAACGTCAGTTTGTAGCGACCTTCGCCACAATAATCAACTTTGTCTATGACTCCTCGATCAGAATATATTTGGTCTCCTGATGTTACCGACTGCTCATTTATGACCAATTCATCGAAAATCGCAGAACCGTTGACATGGATACTGCTGCAGGTTATGCTGCCATCGGGATTGAGCCGAATTTCGCCAGACTCACCAACTACGAGTCCTTTCAGAAGTGTCAATAAGAACTTCGAGACGTCATCTTGATCCTTACGAAGGAATGGGTTATCAGAGTCTGTCATATATCCCAACAGCATCAGCAGAGCATTACCAACTCGTGTTGCGGTGTTGGCATGCGTCTTCCGTTCATCCCGAATCTGTTCGAGAAGCTGTCTGATTGCTGCGATATTTTGTGCCATCTCTTTTTTTATGCAAATATAGTCAATTGCTCCATCAGCCGAAAATACTAGAAGCGTCCGATTGTGGCGCTTACATCCGTACCGGAGGAACCCACCACCTTACCGTTGCCGAACATAGCGTGTACCACATTAGACATTGTGCCAAGATAGGCATTCCCGTACAGCTGTATCTCCACCTCTGTCAGCACATGGATACTCGACAGATACTTAGAGGTAAACCAGTCACGCTTCTTTCTGGGCTTTCCCATCTTATGAGCTTTACGATAGCTTTTGCCCAGGAAGCGCAGTCCATTCTCATCATCAACACCACTATTACCACGGCGATATCCATTACCGACACCACGGGCAACATAGATGCCATATAGTAGGAATTCATGCACGATACTAATCTGGTCTGACACAGGCAGCACCCGATACGACAAGGAACTGGCGAGACTTCCAGTATTGAGGATTCTCAGTCTGAGAATTTTTTCTCGCCAGATGTCAACCATCATCTTTGCCCATTCACGCTCGTATGCTCTAACATCATCCGTAGAGACCGGGCGTCTGATTTTACGTCCATTGCTCATCGTTGTAAACTAAATCTTGTGGTTCTTGGGTAAAGAGTGTAAAGTGCAGCCCTGTCAATCCAGATAAGAAATATCTTCCGAGTTCCTGATTAGGGATGGACTCCGTATCAAAGAACATCATCTTCTCTTCATACTCATATTTATCGTGAATAATCTTGGAGACGAACTGGAAGAACAGTTCCCGACAGGTAGAGAGTTCCTGTTCTCGATCCTGCATATCGAGGTAGTTATATGCCGAGAGGATAAAGACGGTAAACGCTCGTTTACGGAAGAAGCCTTGTGCGCCATCCCCCGACGATAGATTACCCGTTGTGGTATCTGTAACAGCCACGAATCTGTCCTCATCACGATATTTCTCAAGCAGACCTTCAAGATCATCAGGTCCTGAGATGGTTATCGGCTTGAATCCCTTCGAGATTGCCAACTTGTTATGCAACGTCATCGAATAGAAATAAGCGATGGCGTCAAAACCGTTATTTTCCATATCTCTTGTTTATTTCGTCCGCTTCTCTGGCAAGCGCATCGAGTTCGTCAAGCGCCATCCACGTATCTGTTTCTTCCAAGATATACCGCTGTTTCGTTACATCTCCCTTCGTCAGGAGTCGTATCTGTGCCAGCATACTATCTCTCATGCTTTCTTGCGTGATTTCCGCACCATCTTCCGATTTCTTCAAGAAATGGGGATGGAAACGAGAAAGCAACAGCTTGACAGCACCATACCAGAGGAACGCGCCAAAGAGTTCCTCTTCCTTAAACTCTGGTGACTCGCCCTGGCATTGATAGAGTATCTCAGCAATCTTCTGCAGAGCGTCCATCGCTCTTGTCTGCAGGAATCCCTGGTAGTAATTCTCAAGCTGCAGATAGAGTCCGAACGGCAGTTCTGTGAGTTCGAAATCGTATGCTTTATGCCCTGCAGCTTCTTCGATTCTCACATTCATTTCCTCACTATGGCAGAGGAAATCAAGTGGGGCAACGAGTTCTGGGAGCAGTTCTGGGTTAAGGTTGAATGTCTGTTTACCCTTACGGCAGAGCCACCCGGCATCGGTACGATGATAGACCTCGATACCAGCGAAATGCAGAAAGGCAGCGACACGCACCCGATTCTGCCAGTCTGGTGTGTCGCCGTAGATCCAAAGCAAGCGGATGACATAGCGCAGATCATCTTGCGAAAGTTCTATCCACTTGGTCGGAACTGTCACCACCACGCGGTCACATAAAAAAGAACGTTGGGTCATCTTGCTTATTTTCATATCTATTACGGTGTCTTTTTTTATAAAGTCTGGAAGCCTTATACTCTGGGAAGTCATCAATATTACGCTCCAACACATCCATGATGTCATCGAGATGCCTTCGGGGAATGTACGGGTTTCCCACAGCCTGTCGATCGTTGTTATAGGATATGAAAACGCCAAAGAACACCAGTGCTTTGTTGACAACAATCTTGTCCGCTCCCGTACATGTGTTGCTACGATAGCGTTCCATCAGCACACCGAGGTATTCAAAAGAGATCGTTTCGCGCAAATAACGCTGGGCTTCCAAAGCGAGATTCTGCGCCTTTTGCCAGTTCAGCCACGTAAGCTGCATCGATGTCAGAAGCTGCAGATGCTGTGGACGGAAGAAGAAAGTCCTGATGCGTATCTCAGCTTGTGGTGTAAGCGCCCACCCCTCAACATTACGCATCCATTCCACGATGGCATCTATCGCGTTCAGCTCTTCTATATTGATTTCCTCTATGAGGGCCTCGACGCGTGCCTTACTGGCTGGAGCCATACTCTCTGTCGAGACGATACCGAAGCCGGTTGCCGTAAGTACGAGGTCGAGCGACCTGCAGGTTCTGACGAAAGCCTCAAGACAGACCACGCGGATAATCTGTTGCTTGACCGTCTCATCAGCTTCTGCTTGTTCTGCATAGAGTGGTGAAAGTACGCTCTCCACGACCTTACGATATGAAAAAGCAAACATCTCTTTCAACCTATCATAGACGCTGGTGTTCCTGTCGGGCATCTTTGCTGCAGGAACATGTTGTTCAAACACCTTTTTTGTTATTTCAGCCTTTATGTCCATTGTTTTGTCCTCCATTATTTGTTGAAACTTGTTTGGCATCTGTATTCTGGTCAAGTGTTGTGAGCAGAATCATCGGCATATCAGGATATACCTTATCATCCCATCCGTTGTAGTAAATCACGAGATTGTGTGCCACCATCATCATATCGTGAGGCATGGTTTCCAGCGCTTGCTTCATGGTGAAGAGTTCTCGCTTGTCTGAACCTGAATTGTTCATCTGGCTCTTTCCAGGCGTTGCTCCTGCGAGATTAGGGTGCACATTATCCGAGTAAGCCAGAACGTTGCTGACCTCTGCCACATCATCATTATACTCGTTGCCTGCCTTGGTGGTATCGATGACGTTGACCTTGATATCATGCAGCTCATGGCCATCCAGATTGGTGGAGAATCCCGACCACATCATCTTATCGCTATTTTTGGATCCTGCAAGGTTGTCGCGCAATTTGGCAAGGAATTCGTCCCTCATTGCCTCAAATGCTTCAGATCCGTTCATGGCGATACCTTTCTCACGTGCCAGGTTCTCCCAGAACCGGTCGTTAATCTCCACATGATAGCGGATGCTCTGTCCATTCTTCAGCTTAGCCTTTTTAGCTGCTGTCAGATAGCCATAGATATCATACCATCCGTCACGAAGTGTTGCACTCCAATAAGGTATGGGGTAGTAGGAAGCGCCTGGTGTCGGCATGCGACAGACGATGGCGAACTTGGTCTGAGACATCGGAGATTTGCGGAAAACCCCAAGATCATCTCTCTCCTTACCAGTTCGCGCCAGCAGATCGCCCAGCGGATCATACTCATCGAGCAGAGGAATGACCTCGACTGTCGATGGACTGTTATCGTCCTTCCAGTCCGCATACAGGATGTTTTTCACCCTGCCATACACGTCGGCTTGCTCAAAGCGGACATGGCATGCGTCTTTATGCACGATGCGCACAATCTTGCTACGGTCTCTCGACAGAATGACTACTGAGACGCAGAAGAAGTAATACTTCAGGTCTGTAATCTGTTCGGCAAAGAAGCGCTTCATGTTGTTGCGCATGAGAAACCGCTTGATGTTCTTGTCGGCTGTAGGCATGGGGTGTTTACTGCCTCGTGTGGAAAGATCCATATATTCGATGCCACGGCTATAGCAGGTCAACACGTTGAAAAACTTGTCTTGCGACAGGACAGAATTACGCTCAACCATATCATTCAGCTTATAGGGAAGCTGGTTGTCGTTACCCCAGGCAACAACATTATAAGAATTATTGCCTACAGATACTGGTATGACAGAATCTTTCTCTGGGCTGGAGTATGCCGTTGATGTAATTGAATCCGACGCCACATCAACAGGGCGTTGGACATTAAAAAAGTGTTCGCTCATATATATACTGGATGTCCGTTAATACTAAATATCAGCACATCACGCACCTTGCGGAATTGCTTACTTACTGGATTAAAAAAATCATGGGTGCCTCTTCGCCAATGTGAGCTTTGCACAAACCATCCGTCATAATGGTCAATCACACCTTTGGCTGTCAAGGCTGTTACCCACACACGCTCTCGTTTGCGCTGGCACTCGTCAAGAAACAACTGTACGTCCTTGAGAGAAATGGCACTCTTTACCTGTTGTTTCATTCGAAGGTGCTGTCAAAAGTGTTATCAAATACTCGTCCAGCATGGACCACCTGCATCACATTATGGATGCGCTGCGCATAGGAATAGACAAACTCAAAGGATGGCATATTGTCGTTGGCATTAGATATTTCGCTCTTGCTATCGCTAATCACCACGTTCTTGCCTCGATGGCCGTCCACCCACAAGCAGACCTCTTCTGCTCGGAAGAGTTCATCTGCCCAGTCTGCTTCTGCCTCATTCAGATAGCCTGTATTCGCCGTAAACTCTCTATTCTCCACGATGGAGTAGTTGCGCAGCTTGGCTATAAACCGCGCTGTCTCTCTGTTATATTTCGATTCCTTCTTATGGAGTCCGTTGCAGTAGATAAACTCTTCGCAGCCAAACGAGTTGGTAAAGAGCAGTACGGGCGATGGAGGCATGCGGTCAAGTTGCTGATCGAGCAGATAGGTCTGGCTGCGCTGGCCTGCCGATACCGTATAGGTCAGCAGTTCGCAGCCTACCAAGTCAAACATCGATGCCACGACATCTGGACTCACGTCAAACTGCGACACATGGCCACTGGTGGTCGAAGCTGCCACGGTTCTGCTCTTGCTGACGGTCTTACCCGTTGCTATCATCAGGAGCAGGACATCAATCGTGACTTCGGCTGCGCCATAGGCATAGAGGCGCTCTTCACGTATCATCGTGGTACGCTTTTCTCCATTGAGCGTAGTGAGGAAGTGACTGTTCAGAAAGTCGGAAGCCGATGTTCCTACATCAGCCATCGAGAAGAGAATAGTGACTGGCGAGATGCTCACCTTGCCTGAATCGTCTGTAAACGAACATTCCAGCTGCACCTCGAGATACTTTTTCGCATAGAGGCCAACCATCGAGGAGAGGTCACAGAGTACCACCTTGCCATCGATAGCCGGATACATCGTCTCTTCGAGCAGATTGATACGCTCGCCCTCACAGATTAAGTCGAGAATCAAAGTGCCGTTTGTTGCGTTAGAACCAAACACGATATCTGCAACATCAGAAGAGAAGCAGAGTTGTGACGGTTGTGATAATAGTGTTGCCATGCTGTATAGAATTTGACATCGCAAAGATATATATAATAATAGTACCCCGAAAATACCAAAAAAGATACGGCGACCATCACTGGCCACCGCACCGGTGTTCGGGAAAAAAGAATAGATATATTAGTACTATAACTTTTCGGGTAATTCAGGAGCAGGCCCATGACTCTTATGGTACCATACAAGACGGTCATCCTGCTTGGCAAGACCCCAGCCCTGCTCCATCAAGCACACGGTCACTTCTGTCGGCAAGGCATAGTACGTATCCGAGAGCAGATCACAGATGTCCATCGAGGTGTAACGGCCACTGTCTGTATTCGGGTTCAGCAGAACAGCGAGCAGATTCTTCAAAATTTCGTTCTTATCCATTTTCGTGTTCATTTAATTGTTTCAAATTAGAGGAAATCCGTCTCATATCGACCAGCATGTCCGTCAAGACTTGCGCACAAGAGCAACGTTCTGGTTCCAGCAAGTCATCATCATGCAACATGCTGTTCATGGCCAGAAACACCGCATCCGCATAAACATCCATGTCGCTGGCAAAGATTGGTGCTTGCACACCTGCCATCAGCGCATCCCAGTTATTATCTGTATTACTCATGGTTGGTCTCCTTTCCGTCTGTCTGTTTCTCACTCTTGTTGCCACAACCCAAGACTGCCACCAGCGACAGGTCGCCACCCATCTCACGATATTGCAGAAAATAGGCTGAGCGCTCATTCTGCAAGTCCTGCATGACAAGGCGATGGCTCGACTTGATGCTGCTCAGCTCCATGTTATAGGCATCGCCACACTTGCGACGATTGGAAACCAGACTGCGTTTCTGGTCTTCAAGAGCCCTCGCATTACGGCGGTAAGCCTCTTTCAGGGCTGACTGCTGGTCTTCCAGTTCGCGCTCCTTCACCATCAGCTGCTCGATAGCGTCCATATACTTCTGACGGGCAAAGGCCTTTTTCTCTTCATACTGCTGAATCTGAGCATTCATACTCTTGGCATTTTCCACCAGCTTGCGCTGCATCGCCTCCAATATACTATAATCTGTGTTCATCGCTTACCTCCTTTTTCCGTTTCGTTATTATTCTCAGCTGCTTTCAGCGCAACAGCCAATGCAGCCTTCAGTTTCGGAGTCTCATGTAGCATCTTTGGCAGATTCTTTTTGATCAAAGCAGTATTACCCTCGGCCACAATAAAATCAGATTTATAATCATCAGAACTTTCGTCCGACAAAAACATGAAGCATACCCTTTGCTTAGGTTCCTGGGCAACCCAGTTGCTGATTTCTTTTGCCAAAGAGAGGATTTGTCCTCCAATCGCACCTTCACTCATCTCTTACCTCCTTTCTTTCCTTTTGCCTCTTCCTCAGCATTGAGGCGGTAAGCAATCCAAGCTGCACACGACAGGCTCGCCATGGTCACCAGCGGAGCCTGGGCAGAGCAGATAAACACCACGACGAAGAGCAACGGCAGCACCACGCCCACGCGAAGCGACTTGCGCCAGCTGATGTCCTCTCCCAGCATACGGCTGTAGAACTCACTCCTGGAGTCCAGCCAATGGTTGACTACTTGAGCGCCACGTTTCACGCGCTCCACGATGTTCACGGTGGCAGGTGTCTGCTCCAATGGCAGCACCTCGCCGAAATTGATTGTTGACTGTTGCATAAACTGCATCATCTGTTAAGCATACCAGAATCCGTCTGGCGCGGAGATACAGAGAGACGGCTGCACATCCCGTTGCTTAACAGATGATGCAGCTCCGGAGAGAGCAGAAAATCTACGAGATGGCAGCCGTCTGTTCGTATGCCCATCAGTACCCTCCGAGAGTACCGAGTGGAATGATGGAGGTCCGCCTTTCGTCCCAACCAAGTCCCAAGCTACAAGGCTTGTGGTGGCGGTGGAGCGATGTGCCGAAAGCACTCCTTTTGCATGCTAAGAGGCATAAACATAAAAAATGCCCGTGCAGTAGCTGCCGAGCGTCTGACGTGCGCCCTTCCGGATAGTTTACTATCATCTGTCAAGCGTTGGCAAAGATAGAGAGAAAAAACGGAACCACCAAAAAAAAGGCGAAAAATTTTCATCTTTCACCCTGAATTCCTTCAAATTCCCTCAAAATTCCTCCGCTATTCCTTATTGTGAAAGAGGTATTTTGCCACAAAACTAAAAACGCCGATAACATCAGCCAACGTCGAAGTCAGAAGCACTATCAGCACATTGTCATGAAGGTACATATACCCAAGCCCACAACAGAAAACGATTATGATAGCCACAGACATATACATGCACATAAAAGCAAAGATCCTATTGCTGAAGGTCTTTCGTTGCTCCCTATCTTGCCTAAGACTGGCATTTTCCTCATTCAACCGGTCAATGTCTGCCTGCTGACGGCTCAGCAGAATCTCTTCCATTTTCCCATTGAGTCCGGCAAGGTTCTCCTCCGTCTTTTCCTGCTGCTTGGTGTCAGCTGCAAGAAGATTAACTATCTTCTCTGCCATGTAGTTTTCTTGCTATTTCAACGACCTGTTCGTAATACTCCGCAGTAACACCATCGGGGATTTCCCTGTTCTCCTCTGGCCTATAACATACAGACCAAGGAGTGCCGGGGCGATGCGTCAAAGCCACCAGTTCAGAATCAGAATATTCATGATAACGCTTCCACACCATTTCCACAATAGAAACAGCATCACTATCTTCCAGTAGCGGAGTAACAAAAACAGGCTCATTCTTCGCATCATCCCACTCCATCACAACCGTCTGCTCTGTAATAGGAGCTGCCTTATACTGCTTAAAAGAATGATAGACCGACGGGATTACTGGTCCATATTTCCACGCTTCCACTTTATCGAAACGCTTATCGAGCAACGATTTCCGATGAATAGCCAAAGAGAAGCCATGAGCGATATAGACACGCTTCATCAGCCCAAGTTGCGTAATGGGAGTATCTTCTTTCTTCGCCAACATTATAAAATAGTTAGCAACCGACAAAGCATTCATATTCATAATAATAAAGGTGTAAAATGTGTATTTCGTTTCAGATGCGATGCAAAGTTACGGCTTTTATTTCAATTTTACCACAAAACTTACGTTAAAAATAGAATAAACCCCTACGACTAAAAGAAAAAAATCCTCAAAAGTGGCTCACTCCCAACAGTTCCTGCCGTATAGACTTAACCTCTGCCTCAGACTCAGTCAAAAACAAGTCGGCAAATTCCGATATCAATCTCTAAATCACACACAAAGATACACAACAGCTTTGTTATGACCAAACGACATACACATTTTTTTGTAATAACCAAAGAAAAAAGTAGATTTCTTTGGCGCCACAAAATCTACTTTTCAACCGATTTCAATCTACTTTTCAACACATCCAGTAGAGTTTACTCGTCAAATAACAGATTCTCTCAAGATTTGCGCCAAAAATGTTGTGAACACCCATTTTTCACAACTCTCTGAGAGTCAATAACTAAATCTTTGGTTCTTTGGATTTGCAAAGAACTCTGCCGAAAGGTAGCCCAGCACCGCCCTACGACCGAATTGTAATTACAAGCCTTTGAAAACGAGCGGTATATGTAGCACTCCGACTCAATCCGCGGTCGGTGGGCACCTATGGGCATAGCACATTTGGCAGGTGTATGATGTAATTACAAAGAGGAATGTAGCTTATCAGATGGTATCAGGAGCGTACTGTGTCTGTCTGCGGTGATGGTGATGCGCTCGTCGCCGTGGTGGTGTGTGTGTAATACTTACCACCACGAACCAACACAGCAGACAACAAGACTCTGTATGCTCCAAATACTATCTGCAAGCGTAATGTATCGACGTATTACATGATACACCTGCCAACAAATACCATAAGCATTTAGGTGCCCACCGACCTGTCGCTCTTCGTACCTGGGCAGGAAGTGGAGCTTAACAGATGGTATCAGGAGCGTACTGTGTCTGTCTGTAGTGATGGTGATGCGCTCGTCGCCGTGGTGGTGTGTATGTAATACTTACCGCCACGAACCAACACAGCAGACAACAAGACTCTGTATGCTCCAAATACCACCTGCAAGCGTAATGACGGCATCGGGTGGGCAGGTACGAAGAGCGACCAAAAAAAAATGCCCCTGATGCATACACACCAGAGGCACACGCTGCAAGCCCAACAGCGGTTTGTGTTCAAAATGCAATAGCATCATGGGCTTTAATTGATTCTGCTGCACGACGGATTCGGTCAGACGTATCCATCAGCGCTGCATAGAGTTGGTCAGCTTCATCTGAAGTAAAACCACCTACACCGCCATTCCCATCTATTCCATCCATCTTATGATAGAGCCAAGATGATGACTTCTCAAAATAGTGGTTCGCTATCTCGCGCCAAGAAAGACACAAACTAATGTCCTGCAATCTCTTCTTCATGTCAGAGATTACCTGCTGTTGTTTCATTACCGTTTCCATATGATATATTGTTTTATTGATTTTAATAAATGGCTCTCCCCGAGGGGAGAACCTTGTTCATTCTGAATAGATGTCGGTCAGTTCGTCGAAGCATCTCTGAGCGTAAATCAGCAGTTCTGGATAACCATTTGGATAACTCGCTTTGTAATTCCTGATTGCACTAATGAGCTCCTCTTCCTGAGGTGTGACCATCATCGTAATGTTTTGTTTCTGTTTCATTTGCTATTATTTTTTGAACAATGCAAAGGTACTACTTTTTTTCGTAGTAACCAAACTTTTACTACGTTTTTTTGTAGTAACGCTAATATTTAACATTTCAGAAAGAAGTAACAGGCAGACACTCACGTGCCCACCTGTTATAAAAACTTTAACAAAAATGAAATAAATATGCAGTACTAAACAAATCCACCACCATAACCTCCGGAACATACAGCAGAGCCACCAGCCTCGACGGCGATACAAAGAGTATCAAACGCGTCTGATCCATCGGTACGACCTTCGAGAGGACTCTCTTCTGTTTCAGGTTTCTTCTCTCCGCTCTTATCTTTCTGGTTGGTACCATTGATTGTCATTGCAGAGTCGATGGAGTTCAACAGATCTGGATTGTTCTCTTCGTTAATCATAATCCGATAGATACCCTGTCCTTTGAACATGCCGTTGATAAGCCCCTGCTTTTTCGGATGTGACCATGGCCTGCCGATATATAACAGCTTGACACTCCATCCGTTTTTCTCAAAGCGACGTTTCACTACCCGATAGAAGTCTGACTTATCTACACCATAGTTATTGCCCTTGAAGGTTGCATCAAAGCAGAACACCACTTCTTTACGCTTCATCGGTTTATAGTATTTGCAGATATCATCGACAAGTTCCGGAAGTCGTCGGTCGTATTTAGTATAGAAGCTTTTCAGCACACGCAGAATCATATCCTCGCCAGGCTGTCCCACTACTCCCCAGTTGATATTGGCATTTGCATCCATCGCAACCCAGATAGCAGAGGAAACATCTACGTCTCCATCTGTAAGACAGTCCACATGTCTGAGTTCCTCCATATTGTATCCTACCGATTCAAAATGAGAGGTATTGGCAGAACTGTACAGATTACGATCCGTCTTGGCATTATAGAATGAATCCTCAGAATGTTCCACCCGTTTACACATGATAGTGGTACGGAATGTAGCCTGAGGCATATCACGATAACATTGTGCGATAAAATTCTCTCCAAGAATCTCAAGATTCTCTATACTGCTGAACTCCTTATATAAATAGGTATCGGCACGCAACATATTGACCGTGCGTGACAACTTGCGAAGATAGAACATCTGCTGTGCCGTAGGACGTTGCCCTGCAGCAATCATATCCGATATTTTTTTCTTGGCATCATAGAGTTCCAGGACTAATCCCTCCAATACCGCGAGTTTTTCAGGATCACACTTTTCTCTGTCGCGAAGAAACCAAGAACCTTTGTTGGTTGTTGGCATATCGGAAAACTTAGCTATACCATGATGATAGTATAATTTGCCAAACACATTACCGTTTCCGCGGTTGGCAGGATACGTCTCATCTTTCAATTGTTCGAAGTCTATGAATTTAGCTTCGTCAATAAGAATATAGTCGAACGATTGCGAGTTGGAAGTACCCTTTCTATCTTGTGAGATGATGGTGGCATAGCTGCCGTTCCAGAACGACAGCGTATTCTCCCAGTTCATCGGCCTCTGTATAGGTTCTGCCCACCCCCATGCCTTGGGTGGTTTCTTCCCCCATGTATAGTGTATGCCATCGACAAAGCCCCATCGACGCAGATGGGTATCCCAAGACGGAATGATGTTAGTCCACATTCGCTTGGCATTCGGGGCAACCAGAGCTGTATTACTGCCAGGCATTCCCTCGAAGTTACGACGAAGTGTAGATGCTGCCATCATACCTTTACCAACTCCACGTCCAGCCACTATAGTGGAGTTCTTCGCCATGAGTGACAGATAGAATGCTTGGGCAGGATTGATATATTGGTCAAGTTTCGTCATTTTGCTTTACGAATTGATTTATCTGTTTCTCCTTTTCCGTTATCGCATCCGTCATTTCTACCACATCGACATCCTCGGCAACATCTTCGAATACCGATTTTGAATATTTAGACACCAACTCGTCGATAACCTTACGCAGGTCCGGAATACGCTTGAAGCCAAGAGATGTTGGGTCGAAAGTGAAGTTGATACGTGGAATGTCACCATAATTGCGGTCATGTTCATCAGTTTTATCGAGCTGATTAAACTTACCGTATTGCTGTGCAATTTTGGCAATAGCTGATGCATCCTGCTTACGCAGCGCAACAGCATATCCCTCCATGATCATGTTATTGAAGCGCCATCGATGCCATTCCTTGGAACATTGCTGTAGGTTTCCGACAATAGCATGAAGAATCTCAAGATCCTCATATGCTTTTCGTTTCGATATAGGCTTATCTTCTGCATCACGATAGTTAGCCTGAACATAATCAATATATTCGCGGTCTTTCTTGAGCGGATTGCGCAGCATATAGTTATAGATGTCACGTAGGCGCACGATACGCTGAATGACCTGCTGGGAGATGCCTTTCTCCTGCAGTTCATCGACCGGCAACATCAGGTTATCTGCGTAGATATCTATATTGAAGCGCATTTATTCTATTGATATTAGAGCCGACTGTAGCCACTCATTAGCTTTCTCAATAGCTGTTGGAGAGCCAACGTCAGCCAGTTTTAGCGTTTTTTCGTGCAACTCAAGTGTTTTTTCGGCAAGGACTTGACGATAGACGATGCCGACCTCTGTCCAAGGATTTTTGATCTCTGCGACTTCATCACCACTCAAACCCAAAAGGTCTCCAATCTGTTCTGGAGTCATCAGCATCCTCGCCAGCTGCTCTATTTTCACTAATAATTCCTTTTCCATGTTTCAGATCCAGTTCGACAGCGCCATTCCCACAAATGTCTATATATTGTTGCATCATGACATAGAACACGTCAAGGTCTGTCGTTATAATAGTACTTTCGGCGCGTGCGCCATACGTTTGGTTCTGCGATGTGACCACGGATATCGTCATCTTCGCGTTTCTAACCAGTAGAATCTTCGAATGATTCTGTCCGAGAAACACATGTTCAAAGGCATGCGTCAGAAGACTCTCCAAGCGAAGTGTCTTCCGCGCAGCCCGTTGGTCAAGTAGGATGGCAGAATGGCGAACCAAGCCTTTCTGCCCCAGCAGATAGAATCCATTCAAAAAAGGTTCCGATGTAGAATAGCTGCTCACCCACACATCAGCCGGTCCTGTCTGAGCCAACAACCAGTTCAGCAGACCAAGTGTGTGTAACCCGTCTCCGAAATATGCCTGTATAGGCGTATCAGCAATAGGTGCCAGCAACGAATCTATATCTTTACCTTTAGACATTTTCTGTTTCTGGAATAGCTATACCCAGTTTCTTCAGTCTCTCAACAGTTTCATCCTTGATTGTCTGTTTGAGGGAATACAGAGTATTCACAGCATCTTGCAGTTTTTGCAAGGACTTTTCTGTTTGATTTTCGAGTTTAAGCCCACGAGAGATAGCGGTTCTTGCCTTCGCGATAGTTTTTACATCACTCACGAAAGTCTCCACTTTATCTGTCTGAGGTTTTTCCTTAGGCTGAGGTTTCTCCTCAGGCAGAGCAAACGAATCATAGACCTGATAAGCGTCGCGAAGATCTGTATCAAGTTGTCTCAATTGATAGCACAACTCGTTACCATCGCATGGCGAATAATCTGGTTGGGATATCATCTGCGCCAACTGTGTGTGAAGTTGTCTGATACGCTTCCATCTGTCAGCGTTCTTATTCCAAATCTCCTGAATATCATCAGGCAGTTGGTCATGATCCGAACGCTTGCCAAGCTTTGCAAGTTCGGGAATAGTAGAATCTTCTTCCTCGTCATCCTCAATGGTTTCTGGCTTAGAAGAAAGAGTCTCTTTCACGCTCTCTAATGTTTCTTGATTGAATTTCTCCACATCAGAAGTAGTGAGGCCACGCTGTCGGATATAATATTGTTTTTTCAAATCAGTACGAATCCAAGGCAACATAGCCTTCGGTCTAAGCAATGCCTGATTGTAGATGCCGCGACTCCTCACGGGGCTGCATTGCAGCAACAATTGAGCACCTTCGACAATCTGCGCATCAGAAAGGTTGGTCAAATTGAGCCAATTATAAATTTTGGATGTAAGTATATGATCCATGTTTTTATTTCTAAATTTTGACAAAAGGGCAAGCGACACCATTTTGGTACCACCTGCCCACTAACTAACTTAAAACCATCTATGGAAAACCACCTGCCCTCCAATCTATGGGCAAGACGGGAGGGCAGTCAGTTATACTTCTGCCGTTTTCTTAACGAGGCCGTCAGCACAGTCCAGATACTCTGTTTCACTAAGCGGAAGCTTACCTGTGTAAGTAGGAACAGGACATTCGTCATAAGACTCCAAGGCGATGGTCGATGTCATATCTCCATTGGTGGGGTCTGAACCGGTATCACCAGATCCTGAGGTTTCACAGGGGAAATCTTCATTACCTAGTACACAGAACTTACCGTCACGCTGCTGATATACAACAATGAGCTTGTCATCGATAGCCTGGCGAATGAAGCCCTTGACCTCATCCGGCATACCTACGACGATAGCATTAGCCTTATTGGTGAAGAGTTTGGATCCTGAGTTTCCAACTGTCTCGAAGGTAACATTAGAAGCTTTATCCTTCAACTCGATCGACTGGAAGAACTTGTCTGCAGCCAACACGAAATCACCTTTCAGTTGTGAAAGAGACTCCATCTTGGTCACCTCTTCGTCTCCGAGTTTAGGAAGTTTGGGCCATGTCACTACGCTGTACATGGACACGAAGTAGATGCATCGGCGTATGCCCGGAACAGTTTTCTGTCCGGGGCAAGCCTTGATGCTCTCATACACATTTTTAGTAGTACACTCTTTCATACTATGTATTTTTTAGATTGTCACATTACTCGACATGCAACTTACCGACGAACAGCTCCTCTGGTGAGAGAGAACGAATCTGAGTGCCATAGACACCTGCCATTTCGAAGGTCAACACCCAAGATGAGTACTTGGCAATATTTGCTTTATTTTCCTGAGCATTAATATCGGTACCGAAAAGCAGATTTTGCTTGGTGGTAATCTTCAGATACTTACTGTCTGCCATATTAGACAACACCACGAGCTTACACTTACCTGCCGAGCCTTCAAGTGTCAGCTTGTCGAACTCCGTATTATAAGGCAGCGCACCATGGCGAACCTGATAGTCATCGACATAAGCATCATATACACTTTGCGGAATGTATAAATTACACTCTCTACCACGAAGCATATCATTTGCTTTGCGATAGAACTCCTTCAGCTGTTCTGTAGCCGTTGTGTTATTGATGGCAGCATCAAACAGGAAGAGATTGCCTTTAGCAACAGAGAGTTTCTCGTCTGTAGCTTCTTTCTCAATAATGGTATCGAAACCATCAAAGAGGTCCTCGGTCTTATTGCCAGCGACATTACGCTTAGCTTTCCACACAGCATTGTTCAGATGCATACCCACCTTTGCAGCAAAATAGGTTGCTACACGAACGGCAATCTGACTTGTGGTCAATTGCTCACCGAGCAGAATGCTATGACCGTAGATTGACTGGAACACTTCCATCGGGTCGAAGTCATAGGAACAGTTGCCAGGCCATACTTGAAGAGTTCGTCCTTCAATTTTGTAGTCTGCCGACTGGCCGTTTTTCTTACTCCATGGCGACAACTGTGCATCACCATGCAGTTCGCCCCATGTCAGCTGATTGCGGACACCAGGAACTAATGTGATAAACTTCAGCGTATTATCCTTCATGACCTCAATAGGCTGAGTGATAAGTTGCTGCTGATACTGACGGCAGGCTGTTTCAAGTTCTGCCGGTGTGACGCGCTCCGCCATTTCGTCGGGCGTCATTAAGGCCTGTGATGCTGATTTCGCCATTACAGAAGATCTTTGATTGTGTTAAACATGTCTGATGATGTGTGCATCTCCATCTTACCAAGTTGATTTCCTGGCAGCTTGACTGAACTATCACCAGCTTCTTTTTTGAAGTTATCGAACTCTGTCTGCAGATTCTGCAGATTTGTCTCTGCGGTAGCTTTTGCTGTTTCCGCTGTCTGAAGATCTGCCTTTGCTTTTGCCAACTGACTCTCGATGTTGCCAAGATTCTCGGCTTTGCCTTGCAAGGCAGCAAGAGTATCTTCAATAACCTGCATCTGTTCAGCTGTCACCACAATACCAGAGTCAGACTCGTTAAACCCTTCCACTTTAAGAAGAGCATTAACTTTGATAAATTTCTTGTTCATAATGACATTATTGTTATTATTGGTTTTATTATCTGCGAATAATCGCTGTATTTTTGCCATGATACCACGAGGAACCTTGGGTGTTGCATGGGCTACAGCAGGAAGAGACGGAAGATGGAACCGTTCTTCGATACCATCATAATTAGCATAGACATTCTGCACGGCATTTGCTTCTTCCTCAGCTTTGGCTTCATCCAGTATTTCATCGACAAGTCCAAAATCAAGTGCCTCTTGTGCAGTGAGCCACTTTTCCTTATCCATCATGCTACAGTTCTCTTCGATACTCTTGTGATTACGATAGGAATAGATATCAGCTATGGCCTTATCGTAAGTATCCAGATTTTGCTTGGTTGCCTTCAGCGTCTCGATGTACGCCTCCAGTTTTTTCTTATTCGCCGTGCCAAGACTGTTGATAGATTGCGAAGAATTGTGTATCAACATCAGCGAACCACGAGCAATCTTAACAGACTTCGCTTTCATGCACAGGATTGTTGCCGCACTTGCTGTCATACCCACAATAACCATGTTACAATTACCATGGGCTGCAATCAGTTCTGCAATTGTTATACCCTCATCGAGTTGACCACCCAGTGATGACACAGCAATGGTCAGTTCCTTACCTTTGTTTTGATTAAGGAAGTTCTTGACCATCTCAGATGTTGTGCCACGTCTGTCAGTCCACCAGTCGTATTCTTCACCTATTGGACCTGTAATATAGAAGTCGTATTTCATTCCGTTTTGTTTTTCCACAAAGGTAGTAATTACACAAAGCGAAAGAAAATACCTTATATATTAAATAATGTACAAAAGAGGATATTGGGATTTCCAGTTAACTGTGAGAGACTTCAACCACGTATCAGAAGTTTTATCTGGATATGGAATAGATTCTTCTATTATAGTATGTGGACGCTTTCCAGTGCCACACAAGAACATGGTACCATCCATAGATGTCAGTCGGAAACAGTAGCGTCCATTCTTCAAGAAACCTCTATCCGTTATTTCCGCTTTAATCGTGGTAGTAAAAAGACGTTGACCGTTATCAGAAGAATCCTTGATAACAACATCAACAAGACCATTAAGTGGGATTTCTGTCCATAAAATGTCTTTTGATGGTATGCAACTTGAATTTCTAATAATAATATTGTTGCTGACAGATGCAGCGCTTGCAAATTCTATTTTTTTGACGTGTACGAACTTGGACATGATTATACGGGATTATACGGGTTTGAAAAAAAACTCTGATTTTATGATTGGAAGATAGTATGTATTTAATGTTTATTAACGATTATCATGCTTATAGCCACGTGAAATGTTCACGCCAGACTTTTTGAATGAATCTTTCAGTCTTTGAAGTTTCTGGCGAAGATTCTCATAATTATTCGACTCCATACTGATACCGTTATCATCCATCCAATCACGAATGAGCTTCGAGAGTTGAACAGACCGACAGCCGATGTCCGTCAGATCTTCCCAAAGCTGCATACTGAAGATATCGTCTATCGCCTCGGCAATTGCAGCCTTACCATGGACAGAAATATAATTGTATGTTTCAGGCTTTTTTGATGCGGAGCCCTTAAGAACGATAGCGACCTCTCCCTCTTGTTGCGCATCAGGAAGAACTCCGTCTGGTCTTTTACGAGAGAAGTGGCGAATCACGTTGTTGAGATGAGACTGGACTGGAAAAACACATGGATCACCGAAGTGATGTTCACACCATTCACGCTCATAGACTGGTAGCTTGACGTATATAAGTATCTGATTCATATAATGTTGATTTATATTGGCGGTGCAAATATAGATATTTTTTTTCGGATTTTCCTATTAAAGTCGGAGAAATGTTTTTTATTGTAATATGTAAATACTATATGTAGCAAGTTGTAGCATTTTGTGTCACACATTTATTTTACTGATTTACAACTACTTACATTTTTCGTACCTATGTAGCATTGACTACAAATGTATCATCTTTGCTACAAAAAGAAGGATTTTATATATAAATGCTACAATTTGCTACATCATTGATACAACTTACTACCAATATTCGGTACACATAACATACTGCTACACAACTATTTATAAACTTGCTACAAAATGCTACAAATGTAACACCCTATTTTTCACTTTCTAAAAACGCTTTCCAAAGAAAGACGGAACGTTTGCAAAAAAAAAAGCGGGAGCCTCACGGCTACCGCTTCATTCGCAATCAATGTAAGCATTTAATAAAACTATGTAGAAAAAAATATTAGTCTTTGTCCTGGAATAACTCCGTTTGCTTTGGCTCTGGCTTGGGTTGTTCATCACATCCACTATAGGTATCAAGCATAATGCCGTATTTGCTTGACACTATCTCGTAGTTGAAGCACATCGGTCTATCTTGTGTATAGACCGCCTTGAAGCCTATTGTTCTGCCATTCTCATCAAACTGTTCTTCTCGCTCTGGCAGTCCGTTATTATTGAACTTAATGAAACGTTCAGGATAAGTTGTGTTGCCGTAGTACTCTGGGGTTATCTTCAGATAGTGGAGCATCGACTCCTGCGGAAGAACTTGTTCGTCCATCTTCTTTCCTTGTTCTCGGTATGTTGCCAACATGATATCTTTTCGGATCATCAAAATTGGAATAGATTTCTCGAAGGTGAACTTGTCTTTTTGTTTGTTGGTTCGCAGTTCATCCTTATACTTGATGATATAATCTTTCTTCTTCATCAAGAGTCCTTTTTGTATGGCAGAGTTGATGATATTCCAGAATCCTGCCACTTCATCGACAGATGATGACATCTCATTCTGTCGCATAACACCTCTCTTGCACAGTTCGAGCAGTTCTTCGTAGCCAAATGGCAATTCGATAGCATCATCTATTGCCAGATATGTTGCCAGCAATACAGTCCAGTTGCGTAGTATGGGGTCAACAATAGAGGGCTGCTCTCTAAGTGCATACTTCATATCACTCTCTGCTTTCTTCCACGCATTACCAAACGAAGCCTCGAATTTATCTCGATGTTTCAATATCTCAACTGTGATATGTGAAGCGCCAAGCATACGCCAGTGTTGCAGATCTGCAAACTCCATACGTTCCTGCTCGGTAAATGAGTGCTTATCATACGTAAGATATATTAGGCGAGTGAACAATGCCGGGTCTGCCGTTGGCATTTCCTGACCAGTCAGTATAACAGCAGAATCTACTCTTGCCTGCTCACGCTTCTTATCTTTATCCATGTTCATCCTCATGCGACCGACACCGCCCCAGATATCCTTGAGGAACTGCAGTTTCTTGATATCGATACCATTCTTGTACTCGTCAAGGTGTACCAGAGCATTTGACACCGATGCTACAGCATCAGCCAGCGATGGAATTGAAGACTCGATATTCGGAGCTTCGTAATCACGTTGAAAGAAACTCATCAGAGTTTGCGCCAATTCTGTTTTACCGGATCCTGGAGGACCAAACAGATTGAGTATGGGAATTTTTATACCACGAAGCCTAATAATATCAGCAAATAACGAGGAGAGATAGAAACACAAGCCTATCTTTGCATTATCACCAAATACCCTGCATATCTTATCGAAATACTCATTTATAGATATGCTGGAGAATGTTGTCCTTTGGAATTTTCGTTCATTAACATACAGCTCTTTCGATGACTTATACAGTCGAGACAGTGCTGGCAGGTAGAATTTCCCGGCTTTAAGCCTTACAATTCCCATTTCGTCGATGTCATGCCATTCTGCATCTTCAAGTGCACCATTACTAAAAGCATAGAATCCTTCTTTCTGCCACCCAAGTTGTTTAATCTCGACAGCCGTCTCAGTCACCTTCGCCAAATAAGTCTGCAGCTTTATCAGTTCCTGGTCGCTTGCCATCCATATATAGTTGCCTATTCCAAGTAATTTTTTGCGGAGGGCTTTGCTCGACGTCAGAACCTCCATGTCCAACTCTATGATTTCTGCATGATCATCTACTTCAGTATTGTTTATTTCAAAGAGTCGGACAGGACGCAGGTCATCTTTAATATGGAACAGTGGCTTCAATGTAAAGTTTGACCACTGGCTTTCGTCACCATCTTTTGTCAAGCCATAATAACAGTTATGGTGTTCTGAGAAACCGAATAATCGGAGCATATCAATGCCTCCGTTCTTATTCTTGCTTGACAATTTCTCCTGTTTCCTATGTTTCGCAGCATTGATAGCATTACGCCATAGTTGCTTGTTTCCATTAAATTTTGCAAGCTTGGATATATATACCTCTTGCAAATCGTTATCCTTGATACACACAACCAGGTCGCTAATAGTATTAACTATTTTCTGACGCTGCTCTGTTGTCTCATCCTTATCAAGACACTTCTCTATATACCACAGAAGAAACTCTTTCTCTGTCAATCCTGCAAGGTCTGCCGGTGTGTTGATAAATTCATCGGGATCTTTTTTAGTGGGTCGCTCGACATCAAGATCATTAGGAATCTCTCTGACTGACACAGTGAATCCACACTCCATAGCCAGCGAACCGTTTTTGATAACATTCTTAAAGCCGGCTCCTAACTTTTCCCCGAATTTTGGCACGTCTGAGTCTGGAATAAAGCATAAGGTGATATTCTGCATTCTGAGGTCTTTAAGTTTCATGAACTGATCCTTTGTCCATGCACCTCCCAGACTTGCTATAGTGTTCAATATTCCTGCAGACTGTAACTTGATAACATCAGGACCTCCTTCTACGAGATACAGCTTTTCTTGTTGCCTCGCTAATTTAATGGCCTGGTCGATGCCGAATATCGACGTGCTTTTATGATAGATATCGCTTTCGCTGCTATTGATATATTTTCTATCGTTATCAGCCTCCATCGTGCGAGCCGTGAAGCCTTCTATGTTGGAATATCTGTCGCGTATAGGTATCATTACCCTGTTGCGATATACGCAATATAGTCCTCCTGTCTTCTCACTACGTTTGAAGATACCCATCTCTTGCAAGATATCCATGTTAAGGTCTTTATGCTCTGCATAGGCTATTATCTTACGCCCGTCTTCTGGTGCGAAACCTATCGATTGCTCTTTGCAGTAATTTTCATCCCATCTGGAGAGCATGTAGTTTCTTGCAGCTTTGGCTTCTTTGCTGTCTGACCACATTTGTGTGTAGAACCATTTTGCCAGTATATCATTATAGATTCGCATCGTTTCTTTCTTACGATGACGTTCTTCCTCTTCCGGTGTTTGGTTCAGTTCTATATCCTTCAGCTCAATATTCAAACGCTCTTTCAGCAGTTTCTTAACTGCGAATGGGAATGGAAGGTTCTCTGCCTTCATCACGAACGTTATAACATTACCGCCTTCATGGCAAGAACCATAGCAATACCAGAGGTTCTTTGCTGTATCGACAGCAAATGATGGCGTATCCTCATGATGGAAAGGGCAACAAGCCCATAGCCGATGACCACGTTTGGTCATCTCGCCTCCAACGTATTCAGAAACGACCTCCGCACAATCCACTCTATCGAGTATCATGTCTATATATTTCTGGTCTATCATATTTCTACATATTTTATGCAAATGTATCTGTTAATTGTATCACGTTAAAATACCAGATGCTATTTGGCATGGCTTTTTATCCGTGTATTCTACATATTGATTGGTCGCTGTACAAAATGCACCATTGATACATCTTCGTTTGAACTTGCAGAGTAAACAATCGTCGTTATTATAGATTACGTACTCTCATCACCTTGATGATCTCTCTGCAGTTCTTGGCTCCAACCTTATTTTTGATACTGTCAAGCTGCACTTTGATTGTCTGTGGTGATTTACCTAAGACGGATGCGATATCTGTATAGGTATAGCCTCGCAAGTATAATCTTGCCACCTCCTTCTTTGCTAAACTTAATTTATATACCGACTGTGGTTTGCATATAATATTCTCATCTTTGCATATGCCTCTTAAGGGACATTTTACTTCTTCAAAATTGATGATATCAGCATCAATATCTGCAGTCAGCATATCATGCTCGCCAAAGTTGCAACGAATGAAGCGTTGCACAACATTGAAATCTTCTTTATCCTTGATAACAGGTGATGTCGTACCAGTCTTGTAGAGTGTTGCCAGTCTGGCATATGCTCCAGGAAAGAGATTCTTTATTGAGCTCATGATGTAATCTACGATCTGATGATCAAAGCGAGTAAGCCTTTTCTCTTCACTATCGTCCTCTTGATAATACACTATCCCATTGGGGGCAACTCTAAATTCTATTCTTCCTTTTCCCATAGTTTTAGTTTTATAACATTGGTAATATTGATCATTTCATCTTTGCGTATGCGTAACTGGGAATTCATACTAAGCTTCGCACTCATTGTACTGGCTGGATAATCAAACTCTGCAGTAAGACATCGCAAGAACTTTCCTTTGTCTTTCCGACATAGTTTGTTATAATAACCCCTCACGTCTATGACATTTTTATTGTCCATTTTTACTTGCATATTTAAAACCTTTATTCTAATTTTGTGGCAAAATTAAATTAAATATTTCATACAACCAAACACTGACGGAATAATATTTCCGTCTTTGCGCGGTTTTTAACTTATTTTTATAGTATGCGGTACAATAGTGTTAAATTAGACATGGACTTTTTTAAGCAATGTCTGAAGAAGAGAAACATGAGCGACAGGGAGTTTAGTCAAGCCATGTGGAAAGAAGGTACTCACCAGACCGTCGGTCAGTTCCTTCGACGTCCCAATATGAAAATCGAGACAGCGATGAGAATATGCAACATACTCGACATCTCGCTGGATGATCTGTTCAGAGGTTCAGACTCCTACGATGGTTCTCCGCTCGTAGTCGGAGACAGTAACATCATTAACTCATCAATTGTGTCTCATGACATTAACGACTTGCGTAAAGAGGTTCGGACCTTAAAACTGCTTTTGCGTGAAAAAGACGAGAGAATATCTGAGCTAAAAAAGTCCAAAGAAGACATCGCAAAACGCTTCGATAGTGTATTAGCACTAATGTCTTCAAAGCATGACAACCACAAATAACTCGGACATAACTCGGACACGGACATGTGTAATTTCTATATTATAATCAATGTATAAGGTGATGGAATGGCTGATTTTTTTTCAAGAACAAATCGCCTCATCCCGACCAAAAGGCGGCAAGTGAAACGTTTCACTTGCCGCCTTTATGTTTTTCATCACATGGATATGCTCACCTGCATGACCTCTTTCATCAAACCACTCCCATTTGATGGAGGAAGATGATGAGGATGCAGATGGGACAAATATAGCGGACGGCAAAGAGATAAATCATAAACCAACGCTGATTGGTCATGCCACGATTAGTAAACTCAGCATAGAACGTACGCTTGGGAATATACCATCCGACGAATAGACAAGTGAGCATCGCTCCGATTGGCATCATAATGTTGGCAGTGATTTTATCACAAAAATCCATCAACGCTACACCAGTGATTTGCAACCACGAACGCCCTCCTACTGACAATGAGCACAACACACAGATAGCTCCCGCAGCAACTGTCACCACCCAAGCAGAGTAACGGCGTCGTAAAGTAAACTCTTCAGTAAAGAAAGCAGTACCAATCTCGTGCATCGAGATAGTGGATGTCAGCGCTGCAAAAACCAATAGTGCATAGAACATCACACTAATCACATAACCCACCACGGGCATCGACGCAAAGGCTTGCGAGAATACATTAGGCAAGGTGATAAATATGAGTGAAGGTCCACTATCGGGATTGACACCTACAGAAAACGCTGCAGGAAATATCATCAAACCAGCCAAAACAGCTATCATCGTATCGATGGTCACAATCTGGAATGCAGATTTCAAGAGGTTTGTATCATTGGAGAAATAACTGGCATAGGTACATAGACATGCTGTACCCAACGACAAGGAGAAGAACGATTGCCCCAATGCTTCGAGCAATACGTCGCTCGACAACTTACTAAAGTCGGGATAGAACAGGAAACGGATGCCTTCTAAGGCTCCAGGCAACATGCACGATGCCACTACGATGACAATCAACAACACGAAAAGCACAGGCATAAGCAGTTTTGAAGCGCGCTCTATACCACCACGCACACCACGAACCACCACAAACTGGGTGATTAAGATGAACAAAACGCCTAAAATAGCCGGTTTCATCGCATCACCGGAAAAATCGGCGAAATACTCACGAACAGCATCAACATTGCCACTCGTCATGCCAGTCAGTGCTATATACAGGTATTGCAGACACCAGCCTGCCACTACCGAATAGAAACCAAGAATGATAGTAGAAGTGAGAATACCAAGATAGCCGACAAACTTCCAGGGCCGACCTTTCGACAGTTTATCGTAGGCACGCGCTGCATTGGCTTGCGCATGGCGACCGATGATAAACTCGCTCAACATCCCGGGCAATCCAAGCATTAGAATACATACCAAATATATCACTATGAAAGCAGCGCCGCCATTCTCGCCTGCCATATAGGGGAAGCGCCATACGTTACCAAGGCCTACTGCAGATCCTGCAGTTGCAAGTATCACGCCAATCTTACTACCAAAGTTTCCACGTTCTGTCATAATGGTTTGTGTTTATATATAAATATGTAGATGGCAGACGAACATAGTCCTTATGCCCCAACAATACTCCGATGAAATGGACAAAATTCTATTTCAACAGTCCAAACTGATGAAGGAATATGAATAGAATCGCCATCGGACAGATGTATTTCACCAAGAAGAGGTAGATATGAAACAAACGGGCGTACCACTCGCTACGAAGCGTTCCCCAGTTGGTAAACTCCTCACGTACTACCTTATGAGGTACAAACCATCCGATAAAGATACAAGTCAAGAATCCCACAACAGGTAGGAATATTTGTCCTGTAATGAAGTCAAACCAATCAAAAAGTGCCTTTCCACCGAAGACAAGAGTATCGGTCGCTCCCAGCGACAACGAGCAGAACGCACCGATGATAGCTGTTGATATGGTCACTATAAGGGCAGCTTTCTTGCGCGACAGGGTAAACTCTTCTTGGAAAAATGCAGTACTTACTTCATGAAGCGACATGAGCGAGGTCAGTCCTGCCAGACTCAGCAACACGAAGAATAGCAACGACACGAAATATCCCACAATAGGTATGGCAGCAAACGCTTGCGAGAAGACGTTGGGCAATGTGATGAATATGAGTGAAGGTCCACTATCCGGATTGACACCAACAGAGAAGGCCGCAGGAAATATCATCAGTCCTGCAAGAATAGCAACAACGCTGTCAATGATAGCAATCTGCGTTGCTGACGTAGTGAGATTGGTGTATCTGGAGAAATAACTGGCATAGGTACACAAACAGCCCATCGCGATACTCAGCGAATAGAAGCTCTGTCCCAATGCACTAAGGAAAACATCGCCAGTCATCTTCGACATATCAGGTTTAAACAGAAATTCTATGCCTTTACCCGCATTAGGCAACATACACGAAGCCACAACAATGATGAGCAGAAGGATAAACAGTGTGGGCATCATCATCTTCGATGCCTTCTCAATACCATCGCGCACACCATGTTCAATAATCAAATAAGCGATACCAAGCATGACGAAGGTCCATAAAACAGGGCGAACAGGATCAGAGGAAAGCTCGGCAAAATAGGTTTTGAAATAGTCTGGTGTGCCTTGCAACTGACCGATGAACGATGCCCAGATGTATTGCAGGCACCATCCGGTGACAACGGCATAATATCCTGTAATGAGGAATCCAGTAAGCACCCCCATATAGCCTACAAGTTTCCAAGGGCTACCACCCGACAGTTTGGAGTACGCACGCGCAGTATTAGACTGCCCATGACGGCCCACAATAAACTCGCTAATCATACAGGGTATTCCCAATAACAGAACACAGGCGAGATAGATCATGATAAATACAGCACCACCATTTTCACCAGCCATGTATGGGAAACGCCATACATTACCCAGTCCTACTGCTGAACCTGCCGTGGCAAGAATCACTCCGAGTTTGCTTCCAAATCCAGTTCTTTCTGTCATATAAATCAGTTTTTGCTTGCAAAATTATAAAAAAAATCCTACATTTGCACCCAAATTGTTATAATTGTATGAATAAAACAGCACAAATCATAAGAAAATACCCATTATCGCTAATATGCATAGCCGTTATCTGGTATTTATCATTCTTCACTCCTCCAAAAACAGAGTTGGAAGATGTACCTTTGATTGACAAGTGGGTACACATGGTTATGTATGGCGGAACATGGACATTGGTATGGTTGGAATATCTCAGAAGTCATACACACCTCAACTACCGCAAACTGTTTTGGTGGGCATGGTTGTTTCCCATCATGATGAGTGGTATGATAGAATTATTGCAGGAATACTGTACCAATGGGCGTCGGAGTGGCGATTGGCTTGATTTATTAGCCAATTCCATTGGCATCACACTTGCCACAGCAGTAGGCATGTTGGTCAAACGGTTGTTTTTTCGCTAACACCAACAACACTAACTGAAAGTGGATATATCGTAGCTAAACGACTATTTTTCCACCAGCAACAAGAGCATGGTCTTCGACCTATGACTTATCACCCCACTTACAATAGGGATGTTGGCGAAGTTGGCTATTGTAATAACGGCGATCTCCAGTGACTTCAACTCCGATGAAATCGGGCAATTCTGCACTTTCATCAACCGATGACAATTCTACTTCAGCCATAACAAGACCTGTATTGTCGCCATAAAATTCATCAACTTCAAACACATGTCCGCCATGACGCACAAGCCAACGAGTCTTATCGACAAGTCCCGGTTCACAGAGTAGCATCAACTGGCGTCCCTCTTCAAGGGTTATCTCCTTCTCAAATTCATAGCGCGATAATCCACCATCGAGGCTCGGTCCCTTGATGGTGAGATAGGCACGTTCGTCACGTATGCGGACGCGAACAGTTCTTCCGCGCTCACTGCAGATATAACCCTGTTGGATATGACTATGTGCAAAAGCAAGTTTCTTGTAGGAATCATCCCTGACAAGAAACTTGCGTTCGATTTCTGTAGCCATCGTTTAGAGGACGGTTAATGCCCAAGCCATATAAAGCAAGCCGAGTGCAATAAAGCCACCGATAATCCACCATATCAGTTTAGAACCCTTTTTCTCTTGTTTCTTGGCCCATGCTTCACGCTTGGCCTGATGTTGTTTACTCATAATATTCAGTTTTTAGTGTTATATATTTCTATGTTCGAATATACGTTTATTCCTCATCGGTGGTGGGGAATTCCATGAGATAAGCCTTGATGAAACCGTCTATTTTTCCATTCATCACGCCATCCACATCAGATGTCTGATAGTTGGTACGATGGTCTTTCACTCGTCTGTCGTCAAAGACATAACTGCGAATCTGACTTCCCCACTCTATTTTCTTCTTACCCGCCTCTATCTTAGCTTGCGCTTCAAGACGTTTCTTCATGGCGCGGTCGTAAAGTTGTGAACGAAGCAAAGCCATGGCGCGCTCCTTATTCTTGGGTTGGTCGCGCGTTTCGGTATTTTCAATGAGGATTTCCTCTTCCTCCCCTGTATCAGGATCAGTGTACCAATAGCGAAGGCGCACACCCGACTCCACCTTATTGACATTCTGTCCACCTGCACCGCTCGAACGGAAGGTATCCCACGAGAGTTTTGCAGGATCCACATACACCTCAATGGTATCGTCAACCAATGGTGTGACGAAAACAGAAGCAAAGGAAGTCATTCGCTTACCCTGTGCATTAAACGGGGATACTCTCACCAGTCGGTGCACACCGTTTTCACTTTTGAGGTATCCATAGGCATATTCTCCACCTTCAATCTGCATCGTGACACTCTTGATGCCAGCTTCATCACCTTCTTGAAGGTTGGAAATGCTCACTTTATACCCATGAGCTTCAGCCCATCGTTGATACATTCGCATGAGCATCGACGCCCAATCCTGGCTTTCCGTACCTCCAGCCCCTGAGTTGATTTTAAGTACACACTCCATAGGATCCTCCTTTTGACGGAGCATGTTCTTCAGTTCCAAGTCCTCAATGAGCGATATAGCGCGCTGATAGTCTGCATCTACTTCCTCTTCTGTAACCATCTCTTCCTTGTAGAAATCGAATGCCAGTTGGAGTTCATCTGCTGCAGCTCGCACGTCATTATAGCCATCAATCCATTTCTTGATGGCTTTCACTTTCTTCATCTGTGCCTCAGCCCGCTTCTGATCCTCCCAGAAATCAGGTGCTTGTGTGCGCAGGTCTTCTTCTTCAAATTCTATTTTTTTCTCGTCGATCTTCAGATAATGACGCAGTTTGTCAGTCCTTTCGAGGACATCTTTCAGTTGGTCTTGTGTAATCATCGTGTCTGTTGGCGATAATAATTATATGAGAGACATTAGTCTTCGTACATCTTGTCGATTTCTGCCTTATAGTTTTCGTTGAGCACCCGACGTCGTATTTTCAGCGTATTAGTCAACTCGCCCTTTTCCATTGAGAATTGGTGGGGCAAGAGTGTGAATCGCTTCACCTGCTCATAGTGTGCCAGCTGCTGCTGAAGGGTATCAATTCGTTCCTTCATCATGGCATAGATTTGCGGATTAGCGCAAAGCTGTTCACGATTTTCAAAGGCGATATTATGCGCACGTGCATACTCTTCAAGCATGCCATATACGGGGATGATGAGTGCCGAAACGAATTTGCGTTGGTCGGCAATGACCGCAATCTGGTCGATATACTTATCTACCAAGATTTTCGACTCTATCATCTGTGGTGCGATATACTTACCGTTAGAAGTCTTGAAGAGGTCTTTGATGCGCTCTTTGAGGAAGAGTTCACCATTTTTCAGGTATCCTGCATCACCAGTACGGAAGTAACCATCTTCTGTGAATGCCTGGCGGGTGAGGTCTTCACGGTTGTAGTATCCCTTGGTGATGGTGGGGCCTTTGAGCAGAATCTCGCCTTCATCGCTGATGCGGATATCGATGCCGTTGATGGGGCGCCCTACACTTCCCACGGTATATGGTTTGTTGAGATGATCGCAACTGACGGTGGCAAGCGATTCGGTGAGTCCGTATCCCACTATCATATTAAGTCCGATGGAATGGACAAATTCTTCCACATGCTCACTAACAGCAGCTCCTGCTGTGGGGAAGAAATGTGCATTTTCCAGTCCCAACTCTTTACGTACGAGCGAGAATACGGTGCGGTTGAGCAGTTCGTATTCGAGATGGAGTGCCATCGGTGGTTTCTTGCCAAGGCTGAGATACTCAATATTGTGTTTCCTACCTACTGCCAGTGCATGATGGAACAGTTTGCGTTGCATGCTACTGGCATGGTCTATCTTCTCCATCACACCCTGATATACCTTTTCCCAGAATCGGGGCACACTCGACATACAGGTGGGATGCATCTCGCGCATCGACTGCTGCACTTCTTGAGGATGGGTGTTTACTATCAGTGTAGCACCTTCAGAGAGGCAGAGAATAGCCCATCCACGCTCAAAGATATGGGTATAGGGCAGGAAATTCATCACACGGTCGTGTTCATTGACATCAACACACTCGTCGTTGGCAATTATTGCCGCATGGTATTGTCCGTGGGTCAGTATCACGCCCTTAGAGTCTCCAGTGGTTCCGCTGGTGTAGAGGATATTGGCAATATCGTCGTTGTTAGCCTCGCGCTGGCGCTGTTCCACCTCGGTCTGACGTGGCAGCTTGTCACCAAGTTTGAGAAAATCATCGAAATAGATGGCATTGGTATCATGTTCTGAGATATGCACCATGGCATCATAGACAATGATCCGTTCCAATGTGGGGCAGAGTGATACCACTCGGCGTGCTCGGTCATACTGTTCTTGTTCGCCCACAAAGAGGAAACGCACCTTGGCGTCGTTGATCATAAACTGTATTTGCTGCTCGCTACTGGTAGCATAGAAGGGTATGGTGACAGCCCTTACTCCCCATGCACCAAAGTCGCAGAAGAGATACTGAATGGAGTTTTGCGAGAATATACCTATGTTTTCCTGTTCTTTCACTCCGATGTTGAGTAGCGCATTGCTGACTTGTTTAACGGTTGCAGAAAACTTATTCCACGACAACGACTTCCATTCCTTGCCGCCAAAGTCCTGATAGATGAGTGCTTCGCGCTCGCCATATTTCTTAGCGAGGTCATGCACCAATACCGACATGTGGCTTCTTACTTGCATAAGCGTTTTTCCTTATTTATTATATATAATATGTGCAAAGGTACAAATAAGCGAGTGAAATACAAAGAAAAATCACTTTTTTTCTTTTATTTCCGAGCGTGAGTACCTAAGATGCGCAACATCAAAGGTACGAATAAGCGAGTGAAATACAAAGAAAAATCACAATTTATTTCGCATTTCCGAGCAAGAGAAGTAAAAGACGGAAGGAGATAAAAAGCATGGTCGGATGGTTATCTGTAGCGGTTTGATCTAAAACTTTTTCTCTCACACCACATGGCAACCATCCGACATGCCGACTTTCAACGTTCTCAAGTTTGAGACTTTTCGAACGTTTATACTATATTTTTCTAACTGTATTATAGTGCAATACCGACCGACCAATAGACAAAACCGTGGTTCGGACTAAGTTCCGAGCGTGAATTTACATAGCGGAAGCCCACACCAAGGTTCAAGCCAATAGCCTTACTATTCGCTGCATGAATATGATGTATGGACAGGTCGTAATAGTTATTATTCCAATCAGGATGTCCCACAGGCCATGCCATTCTAAAGCGCACAGGAGTAAAACTTGTTCGCTTCTTATTCTGTTGGATGTCATAACCCACACCAACACCCAAGGTATTGGTATTCATATAGGTTTTCACGCCATCCTTTCCCAAATGATGACTCATTCTCTCATACGTGCCAAACAGCTCTACGCGCTTACATTTTAGTCCAAAGTTGAAGTCATAGCCATGCATGGACATACCCTTATTGCGTATAGAAAATACATGGTCAACATCAAGTGTAAGAAGCAGGGAATCTGGTTTTGCAGGTTTTGTGCATTGTGCATATAAAGCATCACCCAGAAACACAATAAAAAAAAGAATAAATAATAGCTTTTTCTTCATAACTCTTCAAATTTAATTTTTTAATAATATTGTTTGTGTTAGGATATATACAAATTGTCTCTATACCATTGCGGTCAATCATATAATAACATGATATGATTTTCTTTTAAATCACTTGGCAAAGAACAAGTTGCATATCCACATCCACAAGGACCAAGACTCTTTTGCTCATTTGCCATACAAGACAAAGAGAATGTCATTAGCATCGAAATCGAGAACAGCACTTTATTCATTGCATTTATTTTTTTGCAAAGTTATAAAAAAGGCGGTTTCATCATAAAAAAACTGAGTACACTTTGTACACTGATTAAAAATTCACGATTTATTTCCATTTGTATTTATATTTTCATGATATTTTCGTTGAGAGTAGAAGTTCCTTTCTGTCCGAACAACACCTCATTGATATGAGCACGCAAATTAGTGATTCGCTGTTTAGACACTCCCAACAATGCAGCTTGCTCAGAAGGAATAAACTGGAAACGTATCAATAAACAAATGAGCCTTTCTTGATATGTCAACGGATTGTTCATAATAAAATCGACACAAGTAGGCATCGTATGTTCCGCATATTTTCTAAACGCAACCCATTGTTCGCTTGTAGGTTTAACAACACGACTTGCCAATCCATGCATTTCTTTAATAATCGGTGCGTTGATAATTTCACTTTCTTTCTCCCATTGATTCGATAACATTCCCGCTGAAATATAATCATTCAGTTGACGTTGAAGAGCAGCGCTCTCGTTTTCCTTTTGTTCACGGAACACATCTATATTTTGTTTAAGTTGCGACAATTCCCCACTTGTCTTTTCAAACTGAGAGAGTATTCCAACATATCTACTATTGATACGTGTCAGCTGTTCTTTTGTTCTCTTCTTTTGTTTACTATACAAGACATAACCAACATAAGATGCAACGACCATCAACAATATCAAACAAAGTGATAATTTCTGATAACGTAGTTTTTCTTTTGTTTTTTCAAATGCTTCGCGTTCACTCTGTCCGTAATTGTACAATGCTTGTGTTCGTATGATTTCATCGGAAGAATGACGAATCCATGAGGAATCAACAGCTTGTGTATAAAGCAATGAATACTTACGAACCGAATCTACATTTCCTTTACGGTGATAGACAGACATCAGTCCATGACTCGCTCCCTCCTGTCTATCATCACTTTGGGAACATTGCAATTTACGGTAGAAATATTCTGCAGAGTCCAATTTCCCTGTATTTTCATAATATGCTCCTTTATAATAATAGTATATTTCCTTGCCTGGCAAAATATAGCCATCCTGATCGAAAACACTTCCATACTGTTCTGCTTCATCCATTTCTTTCTTACCTTGTTCGTAGAAGCCTTGATCTATATGCTGTGCAGAAATATATGCCAACAGGTTTGCAGCATAATCAGTCCGACCAATTGCAAGATACATTTTCCTTGCTTTTTCGCTATAATACATGGCAGAATCCATCATATTTAACTGATCATAAGGATCGGTCAGATGTGAATAGAAACTTATTGCAGCAAGGGTATCTTTAGCTTTCCATGCATAATAAACTGCCTTTTGCTCTGCGTCCAATTCCAATCTCGGAGCTCGCTGTTGGTGAAAAAGGTTTGCCATCTGTCCATAAATACGTGACATTTTTGCATAGTTACAGTCAGATTCTGTGGTATCAGCACATGCCACTGCATCACGATAATAGCGCAATGCACGTGGAATATCATTGCGGTCGGCAGCAACACGACCATGCAGATAATGTGCTAACATCCGTTCATTCGATGTTCCGTAATTATCAAAATACCGAACTACCTCATCCATCTTGGTAATGGTATCAAGATTCACACGTGCCATATTGAGCGAGTCAATACGATTTAATTCTTGACGCATACGTGCCCCATCACACGATGAGAAAAGAAACACCAATACGACATGGCAACACAATATATATCTGAGTGTCTTTAACATTCTTAATCCTTTTTACTCGCAAAATTAAACAAAAAACTGGAAATACACAATAACCGACAATTAAAAAATCACACATTTTCTCATAGAAACAAAACATTTCGTCACTTCTCTCGCTGTTATATTAATAAAAAGGTGTAATTTTGCAAACAGGTTAATAACATACGAACGATGACAAACAATATACAGCAAATGACCGTAGAGGCAGTGGGACTCCTGCAACAACTCATCAAAACACCATCGGTGAGCCGTGACGAGAAAGCCGTTGCCGACCTGATGGAACAGCAAATGAAGCTATGGGGACTGACTCCGAAACGTGTGGGCAACAATCTGATGCTTATCGGGAAACACGCTGAAGGCAAACCTACCCTACTGCTTAATGCACATATCGACACGGTGAAACCCGTCAGCACATGGACACGCGATCCGTTTACGCCAACCATCGAAGACGGACGACTCTACGGACTGGGCGCTAACGACTGCGGCGGCGGACTTGTCAGTCTGCTTATGGTATATCGCGCACTCTGCAACGAAGACCTTGCCTACAATCTGGTTTATGTAGCCAGTGCAGAAGAGGAAGTCAGCGGCGCCAATGGATTTACGCTGATTCGCGAACAACTGCCACCTATTGATGTGGCCATAGTTGGCGAACCGACCGGCTTACAACCGGCTATTGCCGAGAAAGGACTGATGGTAATCGATGCCGTGGCACACGGAAAGAGTGGACACGCAGCACGCAACGAAGGCGAAAATGCGATTTACAAAGCTCTGGACGATATACAATGGTTGCGCAACCATGAGTTTGAAAAGGTCAGTCCACTACTTGGCCCGACCAAAGCCACGGTAACAATTATCGGCGCTGGCACTCAACACAACGTGATTCCAGACGAATGTAAATTCACCATCGATGTGCGCACCAACGAGTATTACCGCAACGAAGAACTCTGCCAATACCTTCAGTCGCAGATGAAGAGCGAACTGAAAGCCCGTTCTTACCGGCTGTCATCTTCGTCGATTCCCACCGACCATCCCATTGTGAGCCGTTGTATCGCCATGGGCATGACACCTTTTGGATCGCCAACCCTGAGCGATCAGGCTCTTATGCCCTTTGCTTCGCTGAAACTCGGACCGGGCGAATCGAGTCGCAGTCATAGTGCAGATGAATATATAGGTATTGATGAGATTGGCAATGCCATTGCCACTTACATGGAACTGTTACAATCCATTCATTTGGAACAGACCTCAATGTGATTTAGAGCAATCAGACCGAGGAGACACAAAAAACTCCCATTCCATCGGGTTTCATTTCGACTTCAACCCTATTCGATTAGTATTTCCGACAGACAAACGTCTTATAAATCACGCGCGCACACCTAATAATATACGCGCGCGTACGCACACGCGACGTTGCAAAATTTCGATCACTTGACCACCACAACTGCATAACACACTATGTGTATGCAGCTTACGTGGGTGGTCGATTACGTTAACTCGCGGTTTTCGACCACCATTCGCCCACATGCCCCTCTGCCGTTTCCTTCATAAAAACAGCCCAATCACAATAATCGCCAATACATAATTGGTATGTTCTGACGCCCGACAACACCCTTGTCTAACGTAGGACAAGACTATTGCATAATATTTGACACCACTCTCTTACGATATTTGAAACAACTTATTTCCAACGTTGAAAAGACTCTTATCCAACGTTTGACAACACCCTTATCCAACGTTTGACAACACCCTTGTCTAACGTTGCGTAACACTCTTATCTAACGTTACATAACACCTTTATCTAACGTTGCATAACACCTTTGTCAAACGTTAGGCAATAACTTTGTCAGCCGTTGGAAAATGCCTGAAAATAATATTTGTTTACTTCGCGTGAATATCCACGATAAGTATCGGGAAAAGCATGTGTGGTCGAAGTGTGGTCGAAAACACGGGGCTCGGAGCAATCGACCACAGTCTAAAATGCTATCTCATAGCAGTTTACGCCACATCTGTGGTCGTGTGGTCGAATTTTTTAGAAAACTAAAATTTATAGTAGCTTACCTCTAATTGCGCTTTGGCAAACAACATCCCCCAATCAGCCAAACGACCAATTGGGGGATATTATGTTCATCTGTTGTAAGTCTCTACTATCTTCCGAGCCATGCCTCAGGATTGAGCTTTGCCGTTTCCTTACGCAATTGGAATTGCAGAATATTGTCTTGACCAATACGTCCAAGGGGTTGACGAGCAGTCACTTTCTGTCCACGATGTACGTTGACCGATGACAAATTGCAATAAACAGAGATGTAACTGCCGTGACGCACCATGACAATAACCGTGCCTCCGAAACTGAAGACACCACTCACTTCACCATCGAAGATGCTTCGTGCCTGTGCGCCAGCCTGACCTTGTATATTGATACCCTTATTGTCGAGGCGAACGTTGTTCAGTCCCTCTACGTTATACTGACCGAAATGGCTGACGATGCGGTAGCCACCCGTGATAGGCATGGGCAGTCTGCCTCGGTTGCTCTCAAAGTTACCACTGATGCGCCGGTCGTCGCTACTCATGGTATAGAGCACCTCATCCGATTTCTTCTTAGCTTCTGCCACCTCCTGTTTATGTCGCTTGGCATCTGCGGCAGCCTTACGCTCGGCAGCAATACGTGCCTGTGCTGCTTCATGGGCAGCACGATCGGCAGCATCACGCGCTTTCTTATCGCGAGCCGCCTTGGCTTCTGCACGTGCCTTGTCCTCAAGAGCTTTAGCCTCGGCAATGCGTCGCTGGTTTTCGCGTGCAGCCTCTTCAGCCTCCCGTTTCTTGCGAGCCAGTTCGGCAACACGCTTGCGTGCAGCTTCGGCAGCAGCCTTGCGCTTAGCCTCTGCGGCGGCTCTTGCCTTTTGTCTTGCCACTTCTTGGGCAATCAGTCTGTCAATCTGCGCATTGATAGCAGCATCCTTCTTGCGTTGTTGGTCAATGACCCGTTGGATGGTTTTCTGCTGTTTTTGCAACGAAGATACCACATTCTGCTGTTCGGTCTGCTTACCTTCCAGCGAACGTTTCTCACTCTCACCACGAGTCAACAGTTTGTGTTTAGCATCGCGAGCACCAGCCAGTTCGCTGCGCTTGGCAGCAACTTCAGCCTGTTTCACTTTCACATCTTCACCCTGCGAACGCTGATAGGAGGCATATTCCCTCATGAATCGCAAGCGTCGGTACATTTGCGAGAAACTGCTGGCACTAAAGATAAACATCATCTGGCTCTGTACAGATCGATTGCGGTGCATATAGCGCATCGACTTGACATAGCGTTGCTTACACAGTTCCAAATCCTTTTGCAAGGCATCGAGCTCCCGGTTCATTGTCTGTATTTCCACATCAATATTGGAGAGATCGCGACGTATGGTGTCGATGGTGCGACGCTTCGAGGCAATCTCGGTATTGATGATCATCAGATTCTGCAAACGTTGTTTCACATCGCGCTCGTTGCTGCGCAGTCGTTGTTCCTGCAGTTTAATCTGTCGCTGAATATTCTTTCTTTGATTCTGCAGACTCTGCACCGACTCTGGTTTGCGTGTTGTCTTACGTTTTGCCGCAGCATTTCCAGTTCGCTTACGGGTAGATGTTGCTTTGCCCGACGCAGTATTCTTGCGCCGGGCACTTGTGGTTGTAGTTCTTGCCTTAGACTTTGCTGTGCGTTTCTGCTGTGCAGGCACTACCACAAAGGCAAAGGCAAGAAGAGTGAGTATAATAATTCGCTTCATTCGCTATATTAGAGAGCCATAAAGCGGCGGAGGATTTGATCGACCGTCACCTCACGGTATTTGGCAGAAACCTCTGTTCTGGTTTCCCAGTTATCATCATTCGACAGATAGTTGAGCGTCATTCCAAACTTCACTTCCTTATCGGAAGTGCGGAATGTGATGGCGTGTGTATAGGGGAAGAGACGCTTGCTGGTCTGCTTGAAGTTGCTATAATCCCAGTTCAACGAGTAGTTGCCACGGATTCTGTCTTCATAGACAATATTAGCCATCTTCACCTGTGCGCGGTCCTTATCAGCCAGCCAACGATAGCTGAGCTTATCTTTTGCATAACTGATAACGGCATCGTCTCCATAGAGATCGGTAGTAAAATTCTTCAGCATCTCATCGGTCATCTTTGTATTGCCCGGCAGGAAGAGTTCATTCCAGAAGAGTGCCTGCAGCGAATAGAAGTTGAGTCCGCTATTGCGCATGAAGTCCAACTGATTGTAGTTGGCTTTGAGATACTGCTTGTTGATACGGTCCATGATGAGGACATAGTCTTTAGTGAACTCCAGTCTGCCTGCCTCAACAAATCCAAAGGCTGTGAGTTGCAGACGGATCACATCATCGCGCTTCATCTTGAGGTTGCCGGTAAGGGTCAGCTGCTGATTGCCAACCTCTACAGAGAACTTCACTTTAGATGTGATAAACTTGGCATACTGCGCATTGTCAGTAACCTTTTGCAGAAATTGCTGCTGTTGGGCGGTAGCCACTGGTGCCTTCGAGGCATTGTCCTTGACGGCTTTTTTCTGAGTTCCGCAGGATGCGAGGGCAAATGCCACTGCCAGTCCTGCAAGTTTCATCATGCTGGTTGCTTTCATTCTTTTACGTACTTCTTTAGTTTAATTTTACGTGCTATGATTTTTAAACGGTTATCTTCTGATCCGACTGTTTGTCGGGTTCGTTCCAAAGCTTGCTTCCAATACTCGACCGCCTGCTGCTTATTGCCTACATGATAATAGATGTCTCCGGCATGTTCCAACAATACTGCCGATGTGTCGGAATCGCATTGCAGGGTCTGGTCAATATAGATTTTGGCTTCGGCATAACGTTTCTGCCGAAAGAGAATCCATGCGTATGTATCGAGGAACGTCGCGTTTTTAGGTTCAGCCTTTACGGTTTTGAGCGACATTTGCTCGGCTTTATCGAGCTGCTGGCCGGTTTCTGAGAGATAATAGGCATAGTTATTGAGACATCCCACATTATCTTCTTTCCATTGCAGACAGGAGTCATAAGCCGCATAAGCCTCTTTGTCGAATCCTTTCTGATGGTAGATATCCCCCATGACAGCATAGAAATCGCTGACAATATCAGGATCGCTGTCCTGTGTGATCACTCCGATGCCATTTTGGAAGGCATTGAGTGCCTCGTCAAGTTTGTCTTGTTGATAGTAAGCCACGCCCTGATAATAATAAAATGCCATTTCATCGGGATTGTAGAGGCGTGCCCCCTGACACAGGCTGACCACTCGCGGCATATCCTGATCTCGCCAGGCATAATCAACGAGTTGCAATCTTGCTGCTGCATTATCCGGTGTTTCTGCAATAACACGGTCGAGCACAACGGTAATTGTGTCGCGTGGCATATTCTTTAGCGTCATATAAGCGACACAAAGCATGGCAACATCAGCATCGAGAGGCTTTTGCTCAAGCATGCGGTCAAAGAGGTAGAGCACACGAGTGGAGTCACCGCCATTCTGTTCGCTCTCTGCAATTTCTTGTCTCATGAGCGACACCCTATCCTGCGAAGTAGCATTTTTACTGATCAGGACACGCTGCATCAGCGAGTCAACCACATCAGGGTCTCCATGTTTCTGCTCGTATTGCAACAGGGCAAGGAGTGTGAAACGGTTGTCGGGATCCTGTTCAAGGATGTCATCATAGATGTCGAGTCCTTTTTCTTCCTGCCCATTATTGATGAGCGCCTGTGCATAGAGTCCCCTGTAATTCAAATCGTTAGGATACTGATTTGCAAGTTTCTGCATCTCATGGATGGCAGCTTTCTTATTGCCGAGTTGGGTATAGTATCCGCTTTTCTTCAATGAGAACTGTGGACTTCTGCCTTCCATCACCTCCAAGCGGTTGAGTGTTTGGATGGCAGATTTGTAATCTTGCTGGTCTTCATAAATAGACACCAGTGCGCCAAGCACATCTTCTCTATCGTGGTTAGCCTCATAGATACGGTTCAACACCTCGATGGCTTTGGGGTAATCCTGCTTGCTGAGGTACAGATTGGCGAGTATTTCCTGATAGGTAGAAATATCGGGATCGAGCGAAGCAGCCTTTTCCACACAACGTTGTGCCTCGTCGTTTTCCTTCAAAGCATCATAGTATTGTGCCAGAAAATACCATGCTTCAGACTTGGTAGAGTCTATATCGACACAATGGCGCAATAGATCAAAAGCCGCATCGTTGTTGCCTTTGACACGTTGGTTGATGGCTTCAAGGAAGAATGCATCGTATTTTCTCGATGTATCCTCATCGGTCTGTGCTGTTACAGTCGTGCATACCAGAGCCACTACCAATAGAATGATTGTATATCTGCGTTTCATGTGTCTTCTTTACGTTAACATCTCATCGGTTACTACGCTACTAATTACTTCACGCCAGTATGACCATACCCGCCCTCGCCACGCTCGGTTTCATCGAGTGTTTCTACGAACGAGAACTCTACTTGCTCATATCGTGCCACTACCAACTGGGCAATGCGCTCTCCGTCATTGATGGTGAAGTCTTCCTGCGACAAGTTGATAAGCACCACACCAATCTCACCGCGATAGTCGGCATCGATAGTGCCAGGGGCATTAAGTACGGTCAAGCCATGCTTCAGCGCTAATCCGCTACGGGGTCTTACTTGTGCTTCATAACCCTCAGGCAATGCAATATGCAGTCCGGTGGGTATGAGCCGACGCTCCATAGGATGGAGCACAACAGGCTCTTCAAGGTTGGCACGGAGATCCATTCCCGCACTTTGCGGTGTGGCGTATGTGGGCATAGGTTGGTGTCCACGATTGATGGCGTTAATTTTCAGCATTTGTTGGTTTATTTATAATAATGTGCAAATTTACAGAATTTCTACCAAACAGCCATCGTTTTTTGCAGAAAACTTTGTAGGTTTCATACTTTTTAGTAACTTTGCCATCATGGAATGGACTAAACTCATATCAAACAAACGCCTCGGACAGGAGCATCGCCACACCGAGCGCCACGACGACCGTACTGAATTTAAGCGTGATTACGACCGACTGATATTCTCGGCACCCTTTAGACGACTGCAAAACAAGACGCAAGTATTTCCCCTGCCGGGTAGCGTCTTTGTTCACAACCGCCTTACCCACTCGCTGGAAGTGGCAAGTGTTGGAATGTCGTTGGGCAACGATGTGGCGCAAAGACTTATTGCCGAGAAGCGTCCCGAACTGAAAGATACGCTTTTTGAACAGATTGGGCAGATTGTTTCAACGGCCTGTCTGGCACACGATTTGGGCAATCCGCCATTTGGTCATAGCGGCGAGAAAGCCATTCAAACCTTCTTTACCGAAGGCGAAGGACTGCAACTGAAGCCATTGGTAAGTGATGCATTTTGGGACGACATCACCCATTTCGAGGGTAATGCCAATGCTTTTCGCCTGTTGACCCATCAGTTTAAGGGGCGCCGCACAGGTGGTTTCGTCATGACTTACAGCACGCTGGCAAGTATCGTAAAGTATCCTTATGCCTCATCGGCAGCAGGCAAGAAGGGCAAATTCGGTTTCTTTCAGTCAGAACAGGATTTCTACCAACGAATTGCCGATGAAATGGGGATAATTCGCTTATCCCACGCAGAAGATCCCTTGCGGTACGCACGCCATCCATTAGTCTATTTGGTAGAGGCTGCCGACGACATCTGCTATGAAGTCATGGATATTGAGGATGCTCACAAACTGAAGATTCTATCATACGAAGAGACCGAGCGTTTACTGCTCAACTTCTTCGACGAAGCCACCCAGGCGAAGATTCTCCAACGCATCGACGACGAGGCGTTGCAGGACACCAACGAAAAGATTGTGTATTTACGTGCTTGCGTGATAGGAAAGTTAGAAAACGAATGTGCCAACGCATTTGTCGAAAACGAAGAAAGCATACTCAACGGTACGTTTACCGGCTGTTTGATAGACCACATCCATCCCACTCAAAAAGAAGCCTACCGCCGATGTGCCGAACTTTCAAAGGTGCGCATCTATCGCAGCCGACCGGTCCTTGATGTGGAGCTTTCGGGTTATAAGATTATGGAAACACTCATGAAACAAATGACCGAAGCCGTCATGCATCCCGAGCGTTACTATTCCCAACAGCTCATCAGTAGGGTTTCCAGCCAATACGATATTCAGGCCGACAACCTTGAAACACGCATCATGGCGGTTATCGACTATATTGCAGGAATGACCGATGTTTATGCGCTCGATGTTTATCAGAAGATCAACGGCATTTCACTACCTATCGTATAAACCAAATTTGATTGAAGAATCGGAAGTGGGCTAATGCAATCAGCTTCTTTCTCGATTAGGCATTTGAGCCAAAACAGCAAAAAAGCATCGGTTCCATCGCAATTCTCCCACCATCATTCAAGGATATTTGCAATGGAACCGATTATCTGAAAATCCATAGAAGGCGCTCCTTATTCTCCTTGGGGCGTCTTCTCTTTATAGATGACATTATTAGCGCCGCTGGTAATCTTCAAAGCCTCAGGATGCGTCTTAACAAACGAGTCGATATGGCGCTGACGCTTCTCTTCAAGTATTTCGTCAACGGCTATAAGGATTCCCGTTTCCTCCACATCGCCAAAACCATAATTGATGGCTGTGCCAAAGAGTTTCATGGTGGGCGACAAACTCATATAAGCATTAACCAATGGGGGAATATTATAGCCCAACTTTCTAATCTCCCGATTGAGGATACGATAATCGTCTTTGAAGTCCTTGCCAGAGAAGAGCGCCTCAAATTCGCGCACGTCAGACTCCAATTGCAGCGGTTTCATCGGGATAATGAGATGTTCTTTATCGTCGAAATGCTTTTTCAAGAAATAGAGAATCATGTCGCGTCCCTTACGGATATAAGAGGGGTACATGGTCATTTTTCCGAAATAGTAGCGTATATTAGGACGAATAACCGTGAGTGCGCCAAGTCCATCCCATAGGTTATCGAGTGCGAAGAGACTCTTGGCGCCCATGCGAGACGACTGATAAGGAAGCGAGACAAACGACCGACCGAGTTCTACGGTCTGGGGTGCATAGTCTTTGATAAACTTTTCAGAGAAATGGAACATGTGACTGGTGGCAAGAATGGGTTGTCCCTTGTCATTATACTCCCAGTCAGTACCCAGCAAATAACGGTAACCTCCGATAATCTCTTCCGCCTCCGGGTTCCACACGATGAGCTGTTTGTAGCATCGTTCGCACGTATCAAACTCATCGATATCGACTTCCTTGCCAGTTCCTCCGCCAGCCTCGCGGAAAGCAATCTCTCGCAGTCGCCCGATCTCTTGCATCACGTTGGGTGCATTGTGTGCGGTAATGACATAGATTTCATTGTTGCTCTTGTTGGTCATGCGAAGGCGCTTGTCAGGCGTCAGTTCGCTTTTGAGCACTTCCTTGTCAATGGGTTGAATAATTGGCTGTTCCATTTGTTTATCTGTCTGTTAGCTATAAGTTGTTCTTCTGTTTGTTTATAGACTATACACGATATCTTGCACATATTGTGCCCATTCCATCGGTGTTTTCGATTTATCAAAGGTTTGCCAGGGAATAGGCTTGCCTATTTTTATTTCGAAGTTTTTGCCTACGTTCTTATACATTTCATCTACGAGGAAAAGCATGGCAAGGTTAAACTTCAGATGTTTGTCGCTAAAATTAGCCAAACGATAGAAGAAATCAGAATTTTGCCCACTGAAATGGATGGGCACAATATCGCGCTGATACTCCACGCTCTTGACAATAAAAGTCTTGCTCCATGCCACATCGCGAATCACGCCGTTTCGGCGACGTGAACAAATGCCCGCAGGATACATCAGCATGTGGTTGTCGCTTTCAAAGCCAGCTTTCACCATTGCTGGGAAGTTACGGCCTTGTTTACCCGTTTTGTTGATAGGAATGCAAAGGGGAGCCAATCCTGGAAGATTCATCAGCAGGTCATTGACGAGATAACGGAAGCGACTGTCGTAATGACGACCGATAATGGCGCCGAGCGCCACACCATCTTCTCCGCCCAACGGATGGTTGGAGACAAAGGTATAGAGACGACCGTCGTTGGGATCGGGAAGATTCTCTTTACCCACAATCTTGATGGTCATTTGCAGATATTCGACACAAGCTTCGAGCCATTCGGTACCTGTTTTATGGCGGCTTTCCCACAGGAATGCGTTGACGCGATCCTGATGCACAATACGTTTCAGCCACGATACCAATGGGCGGGGCACCCATTTGGATTTGGCACCCAACTTATTCTTGAGTATCTGGTCAATATCAATCGTTTTCTCTGTTATCTGATTCATTTCTCTCTTACGTACATACTAATCAGATGCAAAATTAAGAAATTAGTTTGAGAAACAGCACATTTTTCCACGAAAAACTTTTAATCTTCGTGTTTTTGTAATTACATTGGGCGTTTTTGCAACATTACACAAATAGCAAACAGCATAAAATAACCACAAAAACAAGCAAGAAAATGTCTGCCTTACTCGGTTATCAACCAACTTTTTGATTTGTTCTGCATCGATAAGTTTCCCATTTTCTTCCCATCATTCTCCCTTCACTTTCGCATAATCAACCGCAAGTTTTGGGACTTACTTGGGACTTACTTGGGACTTTCATCGAACTTCCATCAGACTTTCATCGGACTCAGGTGAGAATTTCATCGAAAGAATACAAGACTTTCATCTGACTCTGTTTAGAGTTGCCCACATGCTCCTGCTGACGACTTCAGCCCGAAGGCATCCCGAACATATCCCGAAGACAAAGAGTTTGATGAAGTTCGTCAAAATGCAAGTTGAAGTTTCACTTGCGAGAGCTTAACGCTCAAGACTTCAAAAACACAATACGCTTTACTGTAAAACCAAACCTCAATATTACGAAAACGCTCCACCGGAATGTCACTTACGAATATTTAAGAATACCACTATAAATCAACCACTTACACACTATAAACATTATACCTACAAAAATAATCATAAAAAAAGTGGGGAAATGTGGGGAAATATGGAGGATTTTGTTTAATTTTGCAAGCGAGAATTAAAATTATATTATAAATAAGTACGCATGCGTTTTTTAGGTAATATAGAAGCAAAGGCTGACGCCAAGGGGCGTGCATTCCTGCCTGCAACATTCAGAAAAGTGTTGCAGACTGGGGGCGAAGAGCGTCTTGTGCTAAGAAAAGACGTGTTTCAGACCTGTCTCGTACTCTATCCCGAATCTGTATGGAACGAGCAAATGGACAGCATGCGCCAACGACTGAACCGCTGGAACAAGACCCAACAACAAGTGTTTCGACAGTTTGTGAGCGACGTAGAACTTGTCAGCCTCGACGGAAACGGTCGTTTTCTCATACCCAAACGCTTCCAACGGATGGCTAATATCGAACAAGAAATCCGATTCATCGGCATGGGCGACACCATCGAAATATGGAGCAACAGCGAGGCAGAACAGCAGAAAATGAGTGCCGAAGACTTCGGAAACGCACTCGAAGAACTGATGACAGACAACGATAAACTCTAAACCGACATGGCAAAAACGGCAGAAACATACCACGTACCTGTGCTTCTCAACGAGAGCATCAACGGACTTGACATCAAGCCCGACGGCATCTATGTAGATGTGACATTCGGCGGAGGTGGACATTCGCGCGAAATACTGCGTCATCTCGGTCCCAATGGACATCTCTACAGCTTCGACCAAGATGCCGATGCAGAGCAAAACATCGTGAATGACGACCGTTTTACCTTTGTCAGAAGCAACTTCCGCTACCTCTGCAACTGGATGCGTTACTATGGCATCGACCATATCGACGGGCTGTTGGCTGACCTTGGCGTATCAAGCCACCACTTCGACGACGAGACCAGGGGCTTTTCCTTCCGTTTCGATGCACCATTGGATATGAGAATGAACAAACGCGCAGGTACAACCGCAGCCGATATTCTCAACAACTATGCAGAAAGTCAGTTGGCAGACATCTTCTACCTCTACGGAGAAATGAAGAGTGCACGACGCATCGCCGCCGCCATCGTCAAGGCAAGAGCCGCCCACCCCATCGTCACAACAAGCGACCTGACCACCGTCATCGAACCGCTAATGCGCTCCGAACGGGAGAAGAAAGACATGGCAAGACTCTATCAGGCACTTCGCATCGAAGTCAACCATGAGATGGACGCCCTGCGCGACATGTTGCTGGGAGCAACCCGAATGTTGGGAAAAGGCGGAAGACTGAGCGTCATCACCTACCACTCATTAGAAGACCGACTCGTGAAAAACGTGATGAAAGCCGGTAATGTGGAAGGAAAAATAGAGCAAGACTTCTTCGGACGCATCACCAGCCCATTCCGGTTGGTCAACAACAAGGTCATCACACCTTGCGACGAAGAACTTCAAAACAATCCCAGAAGCCGTAGCGCAAAACTGAGAATAGCTGAGAAAACAGAATAACACCACAAGAAAATGACAAATAAAGATTCAGACATCATTCTCGACGAGAATATGGAAACCACAGAAGACGCCGCCGTCAGTAAAAAGCAGATGCGCGCCGAAAAGGCAGAACAGCAGCTGCAAGAGACGCTGAAGAAGATACAGGAGACGGCACAGGACAGCGATACCCATCCCGGACAACAGCTCAGCATGAAGAGCGTATTGGGTGGCGACTTCCTGACGGCAGACTTTGTGCGCGCTCAAGTCGGACTGATCCTCCTCGTGGTGGCATTCACGCTCGTCTATATCGCATTCCGCTATCAATATCAGCAAGACATGGTAACCATACGAAAACTGGAGATTCAGCTCAAGGATGCTAAAAACAAAGCATTGGCTGCATCGAGCACGCTCACCGAAAAATGCCGTGAGAGCCATGTACTCGAAACACTTCAACAGAACAAGGACTCGGTATTACACATAGCCGACCAGCCACCATATATTATACAAGTGCCCGAAAACTAAACCCGTCAATGAGTAAAATAAACAATAGCAGCATAGCACAGCGGTATTTCTGGATCGCTTTCGCACTGGTAATCGTATTCATTATGATTATCGGAAAGGCATTCTATACCATGACGGCAAAGAAACAATACTGGATAGAGGTGGCAAGCAGACTCAAGAGCGACAGTATTACCGTCAAGCCCAACCGAGGAAATATCCTCAGTTGCGACGGACAACTCATGGCAAGTTCTATTCCCGAATACAAAATCTATATGGACTTCGGTATAGATAACGAGGACCAAGACTCGCTATGGAACGACAAAGTGGATTCTGTCTGCACAGGTCTCAGCAAGATATTCCCTGAGCGTTCGGCTGCGGAGTTCAAACGACATCTCGAAGAAGGACACAACAAAAAGGCACGCCACTGGCCCATTTGGCCCAAACGCATCACCTACAACACCTATACGGAGGTGAAGGCGCTGCCGTTCTTCTCACTCTCGAAAAACGCAAGCGGATTCCACGAAGAGGAGTTTAATGCACGCCGGCGCCCATTCGGATCACTGGGCGAACGCACCATCGGTTCTATGTATGGCGCAAAAGACAGCGCCAGACTCGGACTGGAACTGGCTTACGACACAATTCTCCGCGGAACACCAGGTCTCAATAAGCGACGCAAAGTGCTCAACGCACAACTGAACATTCCGGTCACGCTACCCATCGACGGATGCGACATCGTCACAACTATTGATGTCAACATGCAAGACTTGGCAGAACGCGCACTCGTGGCAGAACTGAAAAAAGACAACTGCGACCTCGGCGTTGCCATCCTCATGGAAGTGGCGACGGGCGATATCAAGGCTATTGTCAACATGGAGCGTTGCCCAGGCGACGTATTCCGCGAAACAAAAAACTTTGCCGTGGCTGACCTGCGCGAACCTGGATCGGTATTCAAAACCGCATCTGTCATGGTGGCGCTCGACGACGGAGTGGCTGACACCGCACAACACATAGAAACAGCTGGAGGCATCTGGCCCATGCACGGCGCACAGATGAAAGACCACAACTGGCGAAAAGGCGGTTATGGCTACATCTCTCTCGGACGTGCGATGGAAGTCAGTTCGAACATCGGTATCAGCCGAGTGATTGACGAAAACTACGGCAACCGACCTGAGAAATATGTGGAAGGAATCTACCGCACAGGACTTGCAGCCGACCTCAAACTGCCCATTCAGGGATATGCAAGACCTCACATCCGCATGCCCAAGAAGAACAAGCGAGGACAATGGCTCAACTGGAGTAAGACCGCACTACCGTGGATGTCGATAGGATACGAGACTCAGCTCCCACCAATATCCACACTCACCTTCTATAACGCCATTGCCAATGATGGTGTGATGATGCGCCCACGCTTTGTGAAATACATCATGAAAGAAGGGAAAGTCGTAGAGGAATATCCACCGACGAAGGTCATGGAAAAACGAATGGCTAAAATGAAAACCGTGAAAATCGTGCAATCACTACTCGAACGCGTAGTCAGCAAAGGCACAGGTAAGAAAGCCGGATCGAGAATGTTCCATGTGGCGGGAAAAACCGGAACCGCACAAGTGGCACAGGGTGGCGGTTATAAAACGGGAGGTATTGCCTATTGGCTCTCATTTGCAGGTTATTTCCCCGCAGAAAAGCCACGCTATTCCTGCATCGTCTGCATCAAAAGATCAGGATACGGCGGTTCTGGCGGTATGAGTGCCGATGTGTTCCACCAGATTTCAGAAGGTGTAATGGCGCGTAACCTCAAACTCGGCATCAACGATGCCCATGACGAAAACTCCATAGTAATACCCGATGTAAAACGAGGCGATATGGGAGCCGCCGGCTATGTATTGAGCCATCTCGGCATTAAAACCTCAGAAAACTGGAGCGGATCGTATGCAGACGGCAACCCGATATGGGGCTCAGCCGAACGGCATAGTAATAAAGTGGCTCTCCACAAACACGACGTAGGCAAGGGTATCGTACCCGATGTTGTGGGCATGGGCGCCAAAGATGCAGTTTATCTGTTGGAGTCAACAGGAATGAAAGTAAAGCTCCAAGGCCGTGGGCATGTCAAACGGCAAAGTTGCCAAGCCGGACAGAAACTACAAAAAGGAACCGTCTGCACCCTGATATTGGAATAAATAAACATATGTTGAACTCTTATATAATATAATAAGGTATATGAAACTAAGCGAACTGCTGAAATCCGTCAGCATCCTGCAAATAGCAGGACCGGCAGAAACCGAAATTACAGGCGTGAATATCGACTCACGCAAAATAGAGAAGGGACATCTCTTTGTGGCTATCAAAGGCACACAGACTGATGGACACAAGTTCATAGCCAAAGCCATAGAACTGGGAGCAACTGCCATTCTCTGCGAGGACATGCCTGAGGAAAAAATCGAAAGCGTAAGCTACTTGCAGGTGGCTTCAACCGAAGATGTGGTAGGTCAGGTGGCAACCAATTTCTACGGCAATCCTTCTAAAAAGCTCAAACTGGTGGGAGTTACTGGCACCAACGGTAAAACAACCATCGCCACATTGCTCTACAACATGTTCCGTAAGTTCGGACACCGTTGCGGACTGCTCTCAACCGTCTGCAATTATATTGAAGACGAAGCCATTGCAGCCGATCATACCACTCCAGACCCCATCGAACTCAATCATCTGCTCCACCGCATGGTTGAAGCTGGATGCGAATACGCCTTCATGGAGTGTTCAAGCCATGCCATTGCACAGAAACGTATCGGCGGATTGACATTTGCAGGAGGCATTTTCACCAATCTCACACGCGACCACCTCGACTATCATAAGACTTTCGAAAACTATCGCAACGCTAAGAAAGCATTCTTCGACGGACTGTCCAAAGAGGCTTTTGCCATCACCAATGCCGATGACAAAAACGGTAGCGTCATGGTTCAAAACTGCAAAGCCAATATCAAGACCTACTCCATACGCCAAATGGCTGACTTCCGCGCACACATTATCGAATGTCACTTTGAAGGCATGTATCTCGAAATCAACGGTAGAGAAGTAGGCGTGCAATTCATCGGTAAGTTCAACGTCAGCAACCTTTTGGCTGTCTATGGCGCCGCTGTCATGCTGGGCAAGAATCCCGAAGACGTTCTCGTTGTGATGAGTACGCTGAAAAGCGTGGCTGGACGCTTGGAGCCGATTCGTTCCAAAGACGGAATCACAGCCGTAGTAGATTATGCACATACTCCCGATGCATTGGAGAATGTACTTAATGCCATCCACGAAGTACTCGAAGGCAAAGAGGGACACGTCATCACTGTTTGTGGCGCAGGAGGCAACCGCGACAAAGGCAAGCGACCGCTTATGGCACAAGAGGCTGTCAAACAGAGCGACCGCGTCATCATCACCAGCGATAACCCACGCTTTGAGGAACCTCAAGATATCATCAACGACATGTTGGCAGGCCTCACTCCTCAACAGATGAAGAAGGTCGTGAGCATCGTCGATCGCAAAGAAGCCATCCGTACCGCCTGCATGATGGCACAAAAAGGCGATGTCATCCTCATAGCTGGTAAAGGTCATGAAGACTATCAAGAGATAAAAGGCGTAAAACATCATTTCGACGACCGCGAAGTGGTCAGAGATATTTTTAACTCATAATTCAGACTATGTTATACTACCTGTTTAGATTTTTAGAAGGATTCGACATCCCAGGAGCACATATCTGGTCGTACATTTCCTTCCGTGCACTTCTGGCATTAATTCTATCGCTGGTCATCTCGGCATGGTTCGGCGAGAAATTCATTCGCTGGATGAAGCGACACCATATATCAGAAACTGCTCGCGACGCCAGTATCGATCCCTTCGGTGTGGAAAAGAAAGGTGTGCCTACCATGGGCGGTATTATCATCATCGTAGCCATTCTGGTACCTGTCCTACTGTTGGGCAGAATGCGCAACATCTATCTCATTCTGATGATTGTCACTACGGTATGGTTGGGATTCCTTGGATTCCTCGACGACTATATCAAGATCTTCAAAAAGAACAAGGAAGGGCTAAAGGGCAAATATAAGATTGTGGGACAAATCAGTATTGGCTTCATTGTGGGATTAACACTTTGGCTGAGTCCTGATGCTGTAGTACGGGAAAACATATCTGTACAACAACAGAATCAAGAAGTTGTTATCAAGCATAAGACTGAAAATGTCAAGTCGCTGCAGACGACTATTCCATTCTTTAAGAACCATAATCTCGATTACTCCAACATCATGGCATTCTGCGGAGAACATAAAGTTGCAGCCGGATGGATTCTCTTTGTCGTTATGACAATTATAGTAGTAACCGCTGTGAGCAACGGCGCAAACCTCAACGACGGTATGGACGGTATGTGTGCCGGCAACTCGGCCATCATTGGTGTGGCACTTGGAATCTTTGCATACGTCAGCAGTCATATTGTCTATGCGGCATACTTCGACATCATGTATATTCCCGGTTCACAGGAACTCGTAGTATTCCTATGTGCTTTCGTCGGAGCCATGATAGGATTCCTATGGTATAATGCCTACCCTGCACAGGTCTTTATGGGCGACACAGGTTCGCTGACCATCGGCGGCATTATCGGTGTATGCGCTGTCATCATCCATAAGGAATTGCTGTTGCCAGTTCTCTGTGGCATTTTCTTCATCGAGAGTCTGAGTGTCATCATCCAGACCCAATGGTTCAAATGGCAGAAACGTAAGGGCAAGCGCGTACGTGTATTCCGTGCCACACCAATCCATGACACATTCCGCCGACTCGATTCACAACTCGACAGTACCAGTACCTATCTGTTGCGCAACTGGCCACATCGTCCGTTCCATGAATCTAAAATCACTATCCGTTTCTGGATTACAACAATTATATTAGCAGCAATAACGATTATAACATTAAAAGTAAGATGAGCAGAATCGTAGTATTAGGTGCCGGAGAAAGCGGTGCAGGCGCCGCTGTACTGGCCAAGAAAGAAGGTTTCGACGTGTTCGTCAGCGATATGTCGAAAATTAAAGACAAGTACAAAAAGCTGATGGACGACCACCATATCGAATGGGAGGAAGGCCAACACACAGAGGATAAGATTCTCAATGCCGATGAAATTATCAAAAGTCCTGGCATCCCTGACACAGCACCAATGATAGTTAAAGTGAAGGAAAAGGGCATTCATATCATCAGCGAGATAGAATTTGCTGGCCGATACACCGATTCGAAAATGATATGTATTACTGGTTCAAATGGTAAAACCACCACAACGAGCCTCATCTACCATATCTTCAAAGAGGCTGGATACGATGTAGGATTGGCAGGCAACATCGGCAATTCGCTGGCACTTCAAGTGGCAGAAGATCCACATGCCTATTACGTTATCGAACTGAGTTCATTCCAGTTGGACAACATGTATGACTTCCGTGCCAACATTGCCATTCTGCTGAACATCACTCCAGACCATCTCGACCGATATAATTTTTGCATGCAGAATTATGTAGATGCAAAGATGCGCATCATCCAGAATCAGACACCTCAAGATGCCTTCATCTTCTGGAACGATGATCCCATCATCCATAACGAACTGAGCAAATATGACATCAAAGCCATACTGTATCCTTTCTCCGAACTGAAAGAAAAAGGAAGCATCGGTTACATCGAAGAAGGAGAATACAAGATTGAGAAACCCGAACCATTCAACATGGAGCAGGAGTCTCTCAGTCTGACGGGCAAACACAATATCTACAATTCGCTGGCTGCAGGTATCGCTACCAACATAGCAGGTATCAAGAAAGACATTATCCGCCAGTCGCTCAGCGACTTCCCCGGCGTAGAGCATCGCTTGGAAAAGGTTTGTTCGGTACGTGGCGTCCAGTATATTAACGATTCAAAAGCCACCAATGTGGATGCATGCTGGTACGCATTGGAATCAATGAAAAACAAGACCATCCTCATCATTGGCGGAAAAGACAAGGGCAACGACTATAGTCCTATCATCCCATTGGTGAAAGAGAAATGTGCCGGCATTGTATATCTTGGAGCCGACAATAAGAAGTTGCACGACAATTTCGACAATCTCGGAATACCAGTACGCGATACCCATTCCATGAAGGATTGTGTAGAAGCCTGCTACGAAATGGCAGAACCAGGTATGACAGTTCTGCTGAGTCCGTGTTGTGCATCATTCGACTTATTCAAAAATATGGAAGACCGCGGCGAACAGTTCAAGACGCTGGTCAGAAATCTATAACACATCATAGAAGCTATATCAACAACAAAAGCAATGAACTTTAAGATCAGCAATATCTTCAAAGGCGACAAGGTCATCTGGATGGTGTTCTTCTTCCTCTGCATGATCAGTATTGTCGAAGTATTCTCGGCTTCAAGTCAACAAACCTACAGAAGTCAGAACTACATCGGCCCTATCGTGTTTCATGCAGGAACCATCATCGCTGGCTTTGCTGTTGCACTCGTCATGCCACTTATACCTTGTCGTTATTTCAAACTGATGATAGTGCCGCTATTATTTCTAAGCGCATTATTGCTGATTGTTGTATTAGTTGGCGGAGAAACCATCAACGGAGCAAATCGAAGTCTCAATATCATGGGACTGTCGTTCCAGCCATCCGAACTGGCAAAAGGAACGGTGGTGCTTGCAACTGCACAAGTACTGGCAGTCATGCAACGAGAAGACAGGGCCGATCTCAAAGCCTTCAAATACATCATGTTCTATACCGTTGGCATATGTATTCTGATTGGTCTTGAGAACCTTTCAACAGCCATGTTGCTCTTTTTCGTTGTAGCTTTGATGATGATAATCGGGCGAGTACCATGGAGACAACTGTTCCGTCTCTTTGCTTTATGCGCCAGCATGGGAGTTGCTGTTCTTACTTTTGTCATGGTGGTGGGACATCAGGAAGAACCTGCCATGGAGAGTAAGGCCAAGACCGAAAAAGTAGAAGCCCCGAGAAAGAAAAATTTTGCCGACAAGATTCTCCACCGTGCTGATACTTGGAAAGGACGTATTCTGAGTTTCAACAAGCCCGATGTAGCCCCAAAAGACTTCGACATACAAGGTAAGGATGCCCAGGTAGCACACGCCAACATAGCTATTGCCACCAGCAATATCATCGGCATCGGACCTGGTAAGTCGGTAGAGCGCGACTATCTGCCACAGGCATATTCTGATTTTATCTTTGCCATCATCATCGAAGAATTGGGATTGTTCGGAGCTATTGGCGTCATTTTCCTCTATACGGTATTACTTTATCGTGGCATCCGCATTGCCAACCGATGTGAGAACTATTTTCCTGCATTTCTCGTCATGGGACTCACCTTATTGCTCGTAGTACAAGCCATTGCCAACATGGCAGTAGCAGTTGGCTTGGGACCAGTCACAGGTCAACCATTACCATTGGTATCAAAAGGTGGTTCGTCAACGGTCATCAACTGTGCTTATATTGGAGTCATTCTCAGCGTCAGCCGTACGGCTAAAATCAAGAAAGACAAGAATGTTGATAAAAAACGCAACGAGAATTCGGCAATGACGAAATAAAGTTGTAATTTTGCAAAATACTATATATATACAAGGTATGAGTAAAGAGCTTAGAGTTATTATCAGCGGTGGCGGAACGGGAGGGCACATCTTTCCTGCCGTATCCATTGCCAACGCTTTAAAGGCAATACGTCCAGATGCAAAGATTCTCTTTGTAGGAGCATTAGGACGCATGGAGATGCAACGTGTGCCTGCTGCAGGCTACGACATCAAGGGTCTCCCCATCTGTGGTTTTGACCGTAAACACCTATTAAAGAATTTCAAGGTGCTCTACAAAATATGGAAGAGCCAGCGCATGGCTAAGCACATCATAAACGACTTCAAACCGCAAGTAGCTGTAGGAGTTGGTGGATATGCCAGTGGCCCTACCCTCAACAAGGCTGCTGCTATGGGCATTCCCTGTCTTATTCAAGAACAGAACTCGTATGCTGGTGTTACCAACAAACTTCTCGCCAAGAAAGCCGAGAAAATTTGTGTAGCATATGACCACATGGAACGTTTCTTCCCAGCCGACAAGATTGTGAAGACGGGCAATCCCGTGCGCCAGTCTCTACTCGACACTACGACATCTCACGAAGATGCCGTACGTTCATTCGGTTTGGATGCCAACCGTAAAACTATTCTGTTGGTAGGTGGTAGCTTGGGTGCACGCACCATCAACGATAGTGTGATGCAGCATCTCGACCTCATTCGCAAGAGCGACGTACAGTTTATCTGGCAAACAGGTAAATACTATCATGCCGCCATTATGGATCAGTTAGCTCATGACGGTAGGCCTGACAATCTCATCGTTACCGACTTCATCAGCGATATGGGAGTAGCTTACAAAGCAGCCGACCTCGTCATCAGCCGTGCCGGAGCAAGTAGCATCTCTGAGTTCTGCCTCATCGGAAAGCCCGTTATTCTCGTCCCCAGCCCGAATGTAGCCGAAGATCACCAGACTAAAAATGCCATGGCACTGGTAGATGTTAATGCGGCACTCTATGTAAAAGATGCCGAAGCAGCAACCAAACTCTTGCCTTTGGCCATCGAAACAGTAGGCAACAATGCCAAACTCGCATCGCTTAAAGAGAATATATTAAAACTCGCACTGCCCGATTCGGCAGAAATCATCGCCAAAGAAGTGATAAGATTAGCAAACAATGGAAATTAAAGACATTAAAGCAGTATATTTCATCGGAGCAGGTGGCATAGGCATGAGCGCCATCGCCCGTTATTTCATACATCGTGGATTGGTTGTTGCCGGCTACGACAAAACCCCAAGTGCCCTAACTCTACAATTGGAACGTGAAGGCATGCTCATTCATTACGAAGAAAATATCGATGAGATTCCCCATGCCTGCAAGCAACCACAGACATGTCTAGTAATCTACACACCAGCCATACCTTCCGACCATCAGGAACTGCAATATTTCCGTCAAAACGGTTTTGAAGTAGAAAAGCGTGCACAAGTGCTCGGTACATTGACTCGTGAACACAAAGGCCTCTGTGTGGCAGGTACTCATGGTAAGACCACCACATCTACCATGTGTGCACATATCATGCATCAGAGCCATTTAGACTGCAATGCCTTCTTGGGTGGTATCTCCATGAACTATGGCACCAATTACATTCTTTCCAATTCCGATTATGTGGTAATAGAAGCCGATGAGTTCGACCGTTCGTTCCATTGGCTCAGTCCATGGATGACAGTCATCACCGCTACCGACCCTGACCATTTGGATATCTACGGCACTAAGGAAGCCTATCTTGAGAGTTTCCGCCATTATACCGAACTGATACAGCCAGGTGGCAATCTCATCATCCATCGCGACCTTGAGATGAAGGAAAACCTGCAAGAAGGTGTAAACCGGTACGATTATTCCCTTCATGAAGGTGACTTCCATGCAGAAAATATTCGTATCGCCAACGGCGAAATCACCTTCGACTTCATATCACCCATCGAATGTGTGAAGGATGTACAATTGGGACAACCCGTGCCCATCAATATCGAAAATGGTGTGGCAGCCATGGCCATGGCACAGCTCTCAGGTTGTACAGCCGAAGAACTGCGCTACGGCATGCAGACCTATGGTGGTGTAGAACGTCGTTTCGACTTTAAGTTGAAGAACGACAAGATAGTATTCCTCAGCGACTATGCCCACCATCCTAAAGAGATTTATCAGAGTGCCAAGAGCATTCGCGAGCTCTATAGCGACCGTAAGATTACTGCAATCTTCCAGCCGCACCTTTACACCCGCACAAGAGATTTCTATAAGGACTTTGCCAATGCGCTGAGTCTTTTGGATGAAGTAATTCTCACCGAGATATATCCTGCACGTGAACAACCTATCGAAGGTGTGACTTCACAACTCATCTACGACAACCTGCGTCCTGGAATAGAGAAGCACATGATAGCAAAAGCCGATGTACTCCAATACATCAAGGACCATTCGTTTGATGTACTCATCGTGCTTGGTGCCGGTGACCTTGACAATCAAGTGCCACAAATCACCAAGATACTGAAAGAGAAACAACAATAATAAACAACGTCAACAGCAAGTAATGAACATCAACTGGAAGAAATCCGCCATTATCGTGATAGATATCGCTCTGGCTGTCTATCTGTTTCTGGCCATCACGGTTTTCAACGAACCGCAAGACCAGAAAGCAGTATGCACCCGTGTGGATATCCGCATCACCGACGGAATGGCGGAAGGATTCCTTGGTGAGTCAGAAATAGAATCGCAACTGAAGGCCAATAAACTCTACCCACAGGGTCAGCCCATGTCGCAAGTCAACGTGCGCGCTATCGAAGAGTCGCTGTTACTCAATCCTTTTGTCAAGGAAGCACAATGCTATAAGACGCAAGGCGGTAAAGTCATCATTCTACTCAACCAGCGTCTTCCTGTCATGCGCATCAAAGCAGAGAATGGCGATGACTATTACCTCGACGAAAAGGGAAATGTAATGCCCAACACGCATTACACCAGCGACCTCATCATTGCCACAGGTCACTTTAACAGGAATTACGCAAAGAAATATTTAGCACCTATCGGAGAGAACCTGTTGCATGACCGTTTCTGGAACAACCAGATAGAACAACTCAACGTATTGCATGACGGAACAATAGAGATGGTGCCTCGTGTAGGCAACCATATAGTCTATCTGGGACCACCCACCGACATTCCCCAGAAACTTACACGTCTGGAGAAATTCTACCGTTACGGCCTGAATGTCGCTGGCTGGAATAAATACTCCTACATCAATCTGGAATTCAACAACCAGATTATCTGCAAAAAGAACAAAACAAGCAAACCGTAAAATATAGATATAGAGATGCCAAAAGATTTTATCGTCGCAATCGAACTAGGATCATCCAAGATGACTGGTATCGCAGGAAAGAAGAACCTGGATGGCAGCACACAAGTGCTGGCCGTGGTGAAAGAAGATTCCTCTTCGTTCATCAGAAAAGGTTATGTGAACAATATCGACAAGACAGCCCAAAGCCTAAACAGCATTGTCAAAAAGCTCGAAACCCAACTCAAGACAAGCATCAAATGCGTATATGTCGGCGTAGGTGGGCAGTCTATCCGTTCAGTACATAACGTTATCACTAAAGATTTGCCTGCAGATACTATTGTGACGGAATCAATGGTCAACGACCTTTTGGATTCCAACCGCAATATGGAATATCCCGATTTGGAAACCATCGACGTTGCAGTACAAGAATACAAGGTTGATACACAAAACCAACTTGATCCTGTAGGCATTCCCTGTAGTCATATTGAAGGAAACTTTTTGAACATCCTTCAGCGCAAGACCCTCAACAATAATCTCAACCTCTGCTTCAAGACCGCTAAGATTAATGTTGCCGAACTATTCCTTGCCCCTCTTGCACTTGCCGATGCAGTACTGACCGAAGCTGAAAAACGTTCAGGTTGCGTCCTGGTAGATCTTGGAGCCGACACCACTACAGTTAGTGTCTATTGGAAAAATGTGCTGCGCCATCTGGCAGTCATCCCATTGGGCGGCAACAATGTCACCAAGGACATCGCATCCCTGTCAATAGAAGAAAACGATGCAGAGGAAATGAAGCTGAAATATGCCTCAGCCTTTACTGATCCCAATGAAATCGACAATGAGAAGAAATATCCCATCGACAGTGACCGTCAGGTAGAAAGCAGTAAGTTTATCGAGATTGTCGAAAGTCGCATAGAAGAGATCATCGCCAATGTATTGTATCAGATACCCGACAAATACTGCGACAAACTGCTAGGTGGCATCATCCTCACCGGTGGCGGTTCTAAGATGAAGAATATAGAAAAGGCATTCCGTTCCTATACCAATATCGAAAAGATTCGCATTGCTAAGACCGTCAACATGACCATCACAGGCAACCAGCCCGAGATAACAGCCAAAGACGGAACAATGAATACCGTACTTGGAATATTGGCAAAGGGAGACATCAATTGTGCCGGTGGCGATCTCGCAGACAAGACCGACCTCTTTAGCACCGGCGAACATACCGCCACTGCCACACAAGGCATCCATCGGCCAGTACGCACAGTCGGCGAGATTCCTCCTGGAGTAGTTCCCACAGCAGACGAAAGAGCCCTTGCAGAAGAAGCCAAGCGAAAGAAGCAGGAAGAAGACAAAAATCGCGAGGCAGAAGAAGCAAAAGCCCGTGCTGCAGCCGAAGAGCGCAAGAAGAACAATCCTGTCGGCAAGATGATGGGATGGCTGAAGAAAGTCGGCCAGGAGTTTACCAAGGATGAAGACTAAACCACAAAATCAAAGAATTATGAGCGAGACAAACAATACAAACAATATATTGGATTTTGGCGATCCGGACAAGAGCAACAGCATTATCAAGGTTATCGGTGTAGGTGGCGGAGGCGGCAACGCAGTCAACCACATGTATCGGAAAGGTATCCACGATGTAACCTTCGTGCTCTGCAACACCGACAACCAAGCCCTCAACGACTCTCCCGTCCCTGTCCATCTGCAGTTGGGCAAAGAAGGACTCGGTGCCGGCAACAAACCCGCAAAAGCCCGAAAGGCTGCCGAAGAGAGCGCAGATGACATTCGAGAAATGCTCAACGATGGTACCCGCATGGCATTCATCACTGCCGGAATGGGCGGTGGTACAGGTACAGGTGCCGCACCTGTCATTGCACGCATCTCCAAAGAGATGGACATTCTGACTGTAGGTATCGTGACAATTCCCTTCCGTTGGGAAGGCACGCAAAAGATAGACCAAGCCCTCGACGGCGTAGAAGAAATGGCCAAGCATGTTGATGCCCTACTTGTCATCAACAACGACCGCCTTCGCGAGATATATCCCGACCTGTCCGTACAGGACGCTTTCGGAAAAGCCGACGACACATTGTCAATAGCAGCAAAGTCCATTTCTGAGATTATCACCGAGCATGGACTGATCAACCTTGACTTCAACGATGTGAAGACCGTATTGAAAGACGGTGGTGTGGCCATCATGTCAACAGGTTACGGTGAGGGCGAAGGTCGTGTAAAGAAAGCCATCGAAGCCGCAATCAACTCACCTTTGCTCAACGAGAAAGATGTTTTCAACTCCAAGAAGATTCTTCTCAACATCACATTCGCAGGTGGAAAGAATGGCGACGGCCTGATGATGGATGAAATGGGCGATGTCAACGAGTTCATGGAGAAGTTTAGCGACTTTGAAATCAAGTGGGGACTTGCCATCAATCCTGAATTGGAAAAGAAGGTAAAGGTCACTATCCTTGCCACTGGTTTTGGTGTAGAACATGTGGAAGGCATGGACAAACACATAAAACGCGGTATCAAACAAAAAGATGACGAGGCCATCGAAGCAATAGTCAAGAATGAAGAGCGCCGAGACCGATACTATCACGACACCCCCAACAAGACACGCTACCGTCGTCGCCCGCATATCTATTGCTTTAATGCCGAAGACCTCGATAACGAGAATGTCATCTCTGCAGTAGAACAAAGTCCCACCTACAAGCGCACACGCGAGATACTGGAAAACATCCACAACCAGGCAAACGGACACCCCACTACTGTAGATGAAACCCCTAAGGAAGACATACAGGGAACTATCGTGTTTGCATAACACCACATATCATATACAACCATCGGCGGACACCTTGTTGATAAGGGTGTCCGCCGATGGTATAATAACCAAGCTATCGAAATCCCATAACCATCACATTAATCATATACGCGCGCACACACGCATACATACGCACACACAAGTCGTTCATTTTGTTAACACCAAACACCTTTCTTGCATAGTCTTCTAATTGACAAGTCATTACACAGATGCTCGATACATTTTCAACAACGTCTATCAACACCTATCGAACATCTATCCAACACCAGTCAGAGTTCGTTTAAACCCATGACACACACCAGCAATCAGTCGAACAATTGTTGCAACACCTCAAGACTCTTAAGCATAGGGAATCCCGGAATATGTATTCTGTAATATTCCACGAGCACTTCCGCAATACGATTTCGTTCATGTCTCGACATACGGAAAAGCCGCATGGTGGCAAAATTCATCCGCATCAACTGTTGCAACAATGCCGCATCGTCAGCCGCAATAAAGTCGTGGTGCATAGGAACCGTCATAGAGAAACAACTGTTTCTCATATCAAACACACATCCTTCATGATAATCTTCAAGATTAGGAAAGAAACCCAGAAATCTTGAAATGCGCATGAGAAACGTCAGATGGAAGTTAGCATAACCGTCATTTGCAGCATCCAACCACTGCAAAGAGTCACAAATATAATCATAGAGCGTCACATTGCGTTGCTCCGATCGGAGACTGTAATACAGGAACTCAGCAACAAAGAGCGCAATAGCCAACTTATCAGCATAGAGGCAAATGGAAGATGCCGGAGCCGTCAACCTCACGTCTTTCAGTCGTTGCAACTGCAGTCCAGGCCTGATATCACAAGTCAGTTCCAACATAGTCATCGGTTGGAAATACTGCTTCTTCATCTTGCCCGTATTCTTGCTGCTTACAGTCACGGCAAACGCCATTCTACCCATTTCTTTGGTAAACATATCGACTATAATTTTCTTATCACCATATTTAATGGTATGCAGCACTATTGCGTCTGTTTTTGCTATCATGAGGGCGAAATTACAAAAAAAACACGAATAAAATGCATTTTTTTGCGAGAAAGTTTTGCAGAATAAAAAAAATACCGTACCTTTGCACCCGCTAAGAAAACGCATGGTCCCTTCGTCTATCGGTTAGGACGAGAGATTTTCATTCTCTAAAGAGGAGTTCGACTCTCCTAGGGACTACAACATTTAAGTCCGCCATCTGCGCAGCGATGCGCTACTGATAATAATCGGGAAAAGGTGACGGAGGTTTTTATTTTAGGTACATCCTTAATAGAGACCGCCCAGGGCAGTTATTTTAACGCAAGACCCAGAAGCTTTAAATCAACATTATCAATTTTAAACAATTCAACAACAATGGCAAACCACAAGTCATCTCTTAAGAGAATCCGTCAGGACAAAGTTAAAGCCCTGCACAATCACTACTATGCAAAGACCATGCGCAACGCTGTTCGCAAACTGCGTGCCATAACCGACAAGGACGAAGCTACCAAGCTGTATCCTTGCGTACAGAAGATGCTGGACAAGCTCGCAAAGCGCAACATCATCCATAAGAACAAGGCAGCTAACTTGAAGTCAAGCCTCACCAAGTACATCAACAAACTCGGATAAAAACAATCCAAGAATATTCTCCCAAAGACCACATTCTGCAAAAAGGATGTGGTCTTTGTTATTTTTGTGCGCAAAAGATTCTGATAAGTCGCAGATTTTTTGTATCTTTGCAACCTATAATAGCTCTAAAATAACAATGGCAGAAGACATTACGAAAGAAAGCAACTATTCCGCGAGCAATATTCAAGTGCTCGAGGGACTTGAAGCCGTGCGCAAACGCCCAGCGATGTACATCGGCGATATCAGTGAAAAGGGTTTGCACCATTTGGTGAACGAGACCGTTGACAACTCCATCGACGAAGCGATGGCAGGCTATTGCACACATATTGAAGTTACGATCAACGAAGACGAATCTATAACCGTGCAGGATAACGGTCGTGGTATCCCCGTTGACCAGCACAAAAAAATGCACAAATCGGCCCTTGAGGTTGTTATGACCGTGCTCCACGCCGGTGGTAAGTTCGACAAGGGAAGTTATAAAGTCAGCGGTGGTCTGCATGGTGTAGGTGTAAGTTGTGTGAATGCACTTTCTACCCACATGATGTCACAGGTATTCCGCAACGGTCATATCTACCAGCAGGAATACGAGAAGGGTAAGCCCCTTTACGACGTTAAGATTGTGGGCGACACCGATAAGACCGGTACTCGCCAGCAGTTCTGGCCCGATCCCAATATCTTTACCACCACAATCTACAAGTATGACATCATCGCCAAGCGTATGCGCGAGTTGGCTTATCTGAATGCCGGTATCACCATCACGTTGCGCGACATGCGTCCCGACGAAGAAGGCAAGACTAAGGAAGAAGTATTCCATGCCAAAGACGGTTTGAAAGAGTTTGTGCGCTACGTTGATCGCCATCGCGCCCACCTTTTCGACGATGTAATCTATCTGAAGACCGAAAAGCAAGGAGTCCCCATTGAGGTTGCCGTGATGTACAATACCGACTATACTGAAAACATTCACTCCTACGTCAACAATATCAATACCATTGAAGGCGGTACCCACCTGACAGGTTTCCGTATGGCATTGACCCGCACGCTGAAGGCTTATGCCGATGCCGATCCGCAGATTTCCAAGCAAATCGAGAAGGCAAAGATAGAAATTGCAGGTGAGGATTTCCGCGAAGGTCTTACCGCTGTTATCTCTATCAAGGTAGCCGAACCACAGTTTGAAGGTCAGACCAAGACCAAGTTGGGCAACTCTGAAGTAGCAGGTGCCGTTCAGCAGGCAGTTGGCGAAGCATTGAGCAACTATCTGGAGGAGCATCCCAAGGAGGCAAAGCTCATCTGCGACAAGGTTGTTCTGGCTGCCACAGCACGTATTGCAGCCCGCAAAGCCCGCGAAAGTGTACAGCGCAAGAACCCCATGACGGGTGGTGGACTCCCCGGCAAACTTGCCGACTGTTCCAATAAAGACCCGAAGGAGTGTGAAATCTTCCTTGTCGAGGGTGACTCAGCCGGTGGTTCTGCCAAGCAAGGTCGCGACCGTCACTTCCAAGCCATCCTACCTTTGCGTGGTAAGATCCTTAATGTTGAGAAGGTTCAGTGGCATCGCGTATTCGAAGCCGAATCAGTGATGAACATCATCCAGAGTATCGGTGTACGCTTTGGCGTTGAAGGCGAAGGCGACCGTGAAGCCAATATCGACAAGCTGCGCTACGACAAGATCATCATCATGACCGATGCCGACGTCGATGGTTCACACATCGACACCCTCATCATGACATTGTTCTATCGTTTCATGCCCCAGATTATTCAGGGCGGTCACCTGTATATTGCTACTCCACCACTATACAAGTGCACCTACAAGAAGATATCAGAATACTGCTATACCGACCAACAGCGCCAGGCTTTCATCGACAAATACGTGGATGGTCGCGATGACGATAAGAGTCTGCACACACAGCGTTACAAAGGTCTTGGTGAGATGAATGCCGAGCAACTGTGGGAGACGACAATGAATCCTGCCAACCGTTTGCTCAAACAGGTTACTGTCGAGAATGCCGCCGAGGCAGACGAAATCTTCTCCATGCTTATGGGCGACGACGTAGAACCACGTCGCGAATTCATCGAGAAGAACGCCACCTATGCCAATATTGATGCATAAAGGCCAACTACCATATCAACACGAGGGCGGAACCAGCAATGGTGTCCGCCCTCGTGTGTATCATTTTGGAGGTCTATCACACAGATTACAGATGTGTCAAAGACTAACATAACAACTTATACCAACATCAAAATTACGCCTAAATAAGACTGTAAATATGAAAAAAATCCTATTGCTCCTGTCGCTGTTCACAGCCATCAGCACTTCAGCCCAACAACTCCCGATGCGCCTCACCTACAACCGTCCAGCACAATTCTTCGAAGAATCGCTGCCTATCGGTAATGGTAAAATGGGTGCATTAGTATATGGCGGCACCGACGACTGCCTTCTCTATCTCAACGATATCACGCTTTGGACCGGCAGTCCTGTAGATCACAACGAAGGAGCAGGTGCCTCCAAGTGGATTCCCGAAATACGCAAAGCCCTCTTTGCCGAGGATTATCAGCGTGCCGACAGCCTGCAGTTGCATGTGGAAGGCCATAACTCAGCCCACTACCAGCCGCTTGCCACGGTTCATCTCTACGATTGGAACGAAGGCAAAGTGAAGCGTTATCAGCGCACACTCGATATCGACCGAGCCATTGCCTCCGACCGTTTCGACCGTAACGGCGTGACCTTTACGCGCGAATATATCGCATCAAATCCCGACCGCACTATTGCCATCCGACTGACAGCCAGCGAGAAAGGAGCACTCAATTTCCGTATTGCCCTCGGTTCGCAACTGCCTCATGAGGTGAAAGCCAGTCAAGGCGGACAGCTCACCATGACTGGTCATGCCACTGGCGATGCAAAAGAGAGTGTCCACTTTTGCACCATTGTGCGCCTCTGCGAGACCGATGGCGCCGTCACCGCCGACAGTGAGGGCCTGACACTGCGTCACGGCAGCGAAGCAACCATCTATTTTGTCAATGCCACAAGCTACAACGGTCCCCGCAACCACCCCGTCACAGCCGGAGCACCCTATTTGGAAAATGCTGTCGACGATGCTTGGCACACTGCCAATACCAACTACGAACAAGTGCGCAGCGCCCATGTCAGCGACTATCAGCAATACTACAACCGTGTGAAACTCAACCTCGGTGGCGAGCTACCCACCGTCACTACCGATAGCCTGTTGCGGTCACAAGTGCCACAACTGCCTCCCGCCGATGGAAAAACTGCCGATGGAAAAACATTGCCCACACCTCGCGGCAATGCCTATCTCGAAACGCTTTACTTCCAATATGGTCGCTATCTGCTCATCAGCAGTTCGCGCACGCCCGGAATACCTGCCAATCTGCAAGGCCTGTGGACGCCACATTTGTGGTCGCCATGGCGCAGCAACTACACCATGAACATCAATTTGGAGGAAAACTACTGGCCCGCCTTCACCACCAACTTAGCAGAAATGGCGCAACCGCTTGATGCTTTCATACAAGCACTGGCAGAAAACGGCAAGCATACCGCCCACCATTTCTATGGCATCGACCGTGGTTGGTGTGCCAGCCATAATAGTGATTTATGGGCAATGACCAATCCTGTGGGAGAAAACCGCGAGAGTCCGATGTGGAGTTGTTGGAACATGGGTGGTGCATGGCTCGTCAACACCCTGTGGGAGCGTTACCTCTTCACTCGCGACCGCAACTATCTGCGCCAGATTGCCCTGCCACTGATGGAGGGTGCCCACGATTTCTGCGATGCCTGGCTGATAGAAGATCCCAAGCAACCCGGTAAGCACCAACTCATCACAGCGCCTTCTACTTCTCCCGAAAACGAATATATCACCGACCAAGGCTACATGGGTGTGACCTGCTACGGCGGCACAGCCGACCTCGCCATCATACGCGAACTGAAAGTAAACCTCATGGAGGCACTTCGCACCATTGGTGCCAAATCGTCGCAACTGTCGGCCATGCAGCGCCGCCTGAACCAGTTGCGCCCCTATACCATCGGTAAAGATGGAGATCTCAATGAGTGGTATTACGACTGGCGCGATAAGGATCCGAAACATCGCCACCAGTCACATCTCATCGGTCTCTATCCCGGCCACCATCTGCAAGATGCCCGTTTGCAGGAAGCATGCCGCCAAACGCTCATCCAGAAGGGTGATGAAACCACAGGTTGGAGCACCGGTTGGCGCATCAACCTATGGGCACGTCTCCACGATGGCGAGCGCGCTTACCGCATCTATCGCAAGCTGCTCACTCCTGTACGCCCTGAAGAAGACCGCAACTCTACGTTGCCCCATGCCGGCGGCACCTACCCCAACCTATTCGATGCCCATCCCCCGTTCCAGATTGACGGTAACTTCGGTGGAACAGCCGGTGTTGCCGAAATGCTGGTGCAAAGCAGTTATGAGGGCGGCAAGGCAACCATCGAGTTGCTACCAGCCTTACCTTCCGCTTGGAGCAACGGCAGTGTGAGTGGACTCTGCGCTCGCGGAGGCTACGATGTGGCAATGACCTGGCAGGAAGGACGCCCCACCAAGGTGACTGTCACCGCCAAAGCATCAGGCAAAGTAACATTGGTGTGCGGTCAAGACCAAGCCGTACTGACACTGAAAGCCGGTGAAACAAAAACAGTAACAACATGGAAAAGCAAAAAATAGTAGAAACCAACCTGCAGAATACCAAGCATTGGCAGAACATACATTTCTTCGACGATGACATTGTGTTGAGCGAAGAGATTGCCGAAGCGCCTATTCCGAAAGAGGCGAAGCGCATGAACTTCATCCTGATAGCCCTTTGTCAGGAGGGTCATGCCGTATGTTCTATCGACACCCAAGAGGTCACAGTCAATCCTGGCGACCTCATCATGATTTCCGACCGACATATTGTTGAGCGTTTTGTGCCATCGGCAGACCTCAAAGCGCAGTGCATCATGCTGTCCAAGGATTTCTACTATGAGTTTATGAAAGACATCACCGACATGTCGTCGTTGCTGCTTTTCTCGCTCAACAACCATGTAGTGAGCCTGACTGAATCGGAGATGACCACCTTCAGCAACTACTACAACTTCATCAAGGGCAAGTTGGAAAACAAAGGCCACCATTACCGCAAGAAGTTGGTTTCCACCCTTCTGCTTGCCATGTTCTACGATTTGAGCGACTTGGTCTATCACACGCGCAAGCCAACCGAGCACCGCGTGTTGCGCGGCAGCCAACTCTTCACACAGTTTATACGTTTGCTCGAAGCCAATTTCCGCAGCGAGCGCCGTGTCAGCTGGTATGCAGAACAACTCTGCATCACGCCGAAATATCTGTCGGAAGCCATCAAAAAGGTGAGCAAGCGCACGCCTTACGAGTGGATCAACAGTTATGTGACCCGCGAATTGCGCGTGATGCTGAAGAATACGAATATGAATATCAAGGAGATTGCTGAAGCATTGAACTTTCCCAATCAGTCGTTTCTCGGAAAGTTCTTCAAGGAGCACGTCGGTATGAGTCCCTCGGAATACCGCCGTTCATAGCGACCTGCTCCTTTCAACAAGTGGCATGGGCTGCCTGAATCCTATTCGGCAGCCAACAACTGCTGTGCCACTTCACAGAGTTCTTTATACCACGCTTCGCCAAAACGACGTGTCAACGGACCTTCGAGGAAACGATAGACAGGAAGTTGCAACTCGTTTCCTTTCTTCACCGCATCCTTACACACCGCCCAACGATTGTAGTTCAGTCCTACGAGCCCACTGGAGAATCGTTTCTCGCGAATGGGATAGAGTGCACAACTGATGGGTTTACAGAATTTCGCCTTACCATTGCGATAGGCACGCTCCAGTGCACAGAGGCAACATCCATTGTTGTAACAAGTAAACACGCAGTCTTTTCCGCCCACAATACTCGTCACCAAGTCGCCATCAGGATCGCTGTAAGCCACCCCCTGACGGTCGATTACGGCTTGTGCCGATGCCGAAAGGTCTTCCCAAACGGTATCGAGACTGTCCTCAATAGCCATCACTTCATCGGTAGTGACCGGTGCACCGGCATCACCTTCCACGCAACAGATGCCCTTACAGGCATCAAGGTCGCAACAAAAACACTCTGTCAGTATGTCCGACGACACCAGTATGCCGTCAATATCTATAATCGGTGGTATCTTCATCATTTATCTATTTTCGGGTTTACCATACGATAGGTTGCTGTCCATGTTCGGTCAGATAGGCATTGCAACGCGAGAACTGATGTTGTCCAAACCATCCGCCGCGGTTGGCGCTAAGTGGAGATGGATGGACAGACTCCAATACGAGATTGCGCTGCTTATCTATCATATAAGCCTTGCCGCGTGCAAATCCGCCCCACAACATATAGACCACGCCCTCGCGTTCGGTAGCCAGTGCACGGATGGCAGCGTCGGTAAACTGTTGCCAACCGAAGGCAGCATGGCTGTTGGCTTGGTGCGCACGCACGGTAAGTGTGGCATTGAGCAGCAACACACCCTGTTGTGCCCATCGCGTCAGATCGCCCGAAAAAGGCATATCCGTACCCAAATCATCGTGAATCTCCTTAAAGATATTCTGCAATGAGGGAGGGAAACGCACACCGTCGAGCACCGAGAAGCTCAGTCCGTGAGCCTGTCCTGGCTCGTGATACGGGTCCTGACCGAGAATGACCACCTTCACTTTGTCGAACGGACAAAGGTTGAAGGCATTGAATATCAGTCGTCCTGGGGGGAAACATGAATACTGGCTGTACTCCATGCGCACCGTTTGGGTGAGTTGTTGAAAATAGGGTTTGTCAAATTCCGGCTTCAACCGTTGCGCCCATGATGGTTCTATCTCTACGTTCATTGCTTATCTGCATTTATGCCCGATAGGTCGTGCGGTTGAATCGTGGTGTTGACAAGATGTCATCCTATCGTTTCAGTCCCCGTTCAGCCCATCGGTCAGGGTGTATATTTCTGGCTGCGAAGTTACGCAAAATATTTCATAATGCCAAATCAGCATCTTTGTTTCTTAGTCTGCCAGCCTCGCTTTTCCGATGCTCGCAACCGCCGTGACGGTCGTCAGTGCGTGGTGTTGATGGGCTTCAGTCAGCAACTTTTCTGTTGCTGAAAATTCGCTAATATACAAGCTTTTATTTCGCAGCATGAAAAGACAGCGATTTTTCATAGTCTGAAGATATGATATAAATCACTCTCCTACTGCATTTTACAACATCAAAAACGTCATACAGATCAGCAAATCAATTTACTTTGCTCAGCAAATCAATTTACTTTGCTCAGCAAATCAATTTGTTTTCCTCAGCAAATCAATTTGTTTTCCTCAGCAAATCAATTTACTTTGCAGAGCGATGTGGCTTTCAAATGGATCATCTATAAAAAACAAAGAGCACAAAACCCATAGGGCTTTGCACTCTTCGCAATGTTTTATACTTGGTATAGATTAGTCTTCTATCAGGTTTTCACCCGTCATATCGGCAGGCTTCTCCAGTCCCATAATGTGGAGGATAGATGGAGCAACGTCAGCCAGACGACCGTCTTTCACGGTAGCGCTGTTGTTGTTGGTCACATAGATGAATGGAACGGGATTGAGTGAGTGTGCTGTGTTTGGTGTGCCATCGGGATTGATAGCGTTGTCAGCATTACCGTGGTCGGCAATAATGATAGCCTCGTAGTCGTTGGCTTTAGCAGCCTCTATCACGTCTTTCACGCAGTGGTCAACAGCCCATACTGCCTTAGCGATAGCGTTGTAAACACCGGTATGACCCACCATGTCGCCATTGGCGAAGTTTACCACGATGAAATCATACTTGTTTTCATTGATGGCAGCCACCAATTTATCCTTCACCTCGTAGGCACTCATCTCTGGCTTGAGGTCGTAAGTAGCCACTTTAGGAGATGGCACGAGGATACGGTCCTCACCTTCGTAAGGTTGCTCGCGTCCGCCGTTAAAGAAGAATGTCACGTGTGCATACTTCTCTGTCTCTGCAGTGTGCAACTGTTTCTTGCCTTGGCGAGAGAGATATTCGCCGAGTGTATCTTCCACATTCTCTTTAGGGAAGAGGATGTGCACACCCTGGAACGATGCATCGTATGGAGTCATGCAGTAGTATTGCAGATTCTTCACGGTCTGCATACCCTGTTCGGGCATATCCTGCTGGGTGAGCACAACGGTAAGTTCCTTAGCGCGGTCGTTGCGGAAGTTGATGAAGATAACCACATCGCCCTCTTCAATCACACCGTTTACTGAACTGTTGTGGATAGGTTTGATAAATTCATCAGTCACGCCCTCATCGTATGACTCCTGCATGGCAGCCACCATGTCAGCCGACTGCTTGCCTTCGCCCTTCACAATCAGGTCGTAAGCCTCTTTCACACGTTCCCAACGCTTGTCACGGTCCATGGCATAGAAACGTCCCACGATGTCGGCAATGGCAGCATCATTGTCTGCACACACCTTGGTGAGTTGCTCAATGAATCCCTTACCGCTCTTCGGGTCGGTATCGCGACCATCCATAAAGCAGTGGATGAAGGTCTGATTCTTCAGTCCGTATGTTTTTCCCACTTCAATGAGTTTAAACAAATGATCGAGGCTTGAGTGTACGCCGCCATTTGATGTCAATCCCATGAGGTGGAGCTTTTTACCGTTTTCCTTAGCATAGGTATAAGCTGCCTTTACCTGTGCGTTGTCCATGATAGAGCCATCTTTGCATGCACGGTTAATCTTTACGAGGTCTTGATATACCACGCGTCCTGCTCCGATATTGAGGTGTCCCACCTCAGAGTTACCCATTTGTCCGTCGGGCAGACCTACATCTTCGCCCGAAGCAGCGAGTTGTGAGTGTGCCGAAACGGCTGTCAGATAGTCAAGATACGGTGTTGGTGTGTTGTAGATTACGTCACCTTTACCATGTTTGCCGATTCCCCATCCGTCGAGAATCATCAATAATGCTTTCTTTGCCATAATATTATCTGTTTTCTTATACCTTATTTATATAGACTGCAAAGGTACGAATAAGCGAGAGAAATACAAAGAAAAAACTCGATTTTTCTTTTATTTCCGAGCGAGAGTACCATTGAAGCGACACTCTAAAAGTTACATATAAGGCTTGAAGATGCCCCTAACACATCGCTTTTGTCGTTTTTTCCCCTTCAAGTGATTACATTTCATGCTTTCGTGCATCATTATATAAAACAACTACTAAGACAATATTATGGATACAAAACAACTGCAACTCATCGCCGAGCAAAACCGCAAACGACTCGTCGAGGTGGTGTACGCCGCCAAAGCGGGACATATTGGAGGCGACCTGTCATGCCTCAACGTGATGACGGCACTCTATTTCCATGTCATGAACGGACTCGATCCAAAAGATCCGAAAGCACCCCTGCGCGACAGATTCGTGCTCAGCAAAGGGCATTGCGTGGAATCACTTTATGTCACACTGGAGGCTAAAGGCTATCTGAAGCCAGAAGTTCTCGACACCTTAGGGCAATTCGGTTCCATTCTCAGTGGTCACCCCACCATCGAAGTACCAGGTATCGAGGTCAACTCAGGAGCACTCGGCCATGGACTGTCCATCGGTGTGGGCATGGCTATCGCTGCAAAAATGGACCAACAGCCATGGCGCACCTATGTCATGATGGGCGACGGCGAACAGGGCGAAGGTTCTATCTACGAGGCGGCAATGGCTGCCAATCGCTATCATCTCGACAATCTCGTGGCAATCATAGACCGCAATCACCTGCAGATCAGTGGCAACACAGAGGATGTAATGCCTATCGACAATATCCACGACAGATGGACTGCCTTCGGGTGGGACGTCATTTTGATGAACGGTGACAGTATGGATGACATCATACGCACCTTCGACAACATCGACTATAACAACGGAAAGCCTCATCTCCTCGTATCAGACACTACGAAAGGTAAGGGGGTCAGCTTCATGGAGGGCATTGCCAAATGGCACCACGGCGTGCTCAATGCCGAACAGTGTGACGCTGCTGTGGCTGAGATACAACAACGTATCGACGCCCTTAAGAGTTGAATACCATATAACTAACGCATTAAACCATCAGATATGATTGCTTGCAGAAAGATGTTTACCGATACGTTGCTCGAACTGGCACGTAAGGACAAAGATATTATAGCTGTTACCACCGATGCACGTGGTTCGGTCACACTGGGCGACTATGCTACCGCATTGCCCCAACAGTTTGTGGAATGTGGCATCGCCGAACAGGATGCCGTGGGTATTTCGGCTGGACTTGCACACAGTGGGAAGAAGGTATTCTGCTGCGGACCGGCATGCTTCTATGTGGCACGATCACTCGAACAGGTGAAAGTGGATTTAGCGTATAGCGAGAATCCTGTGACCATTCTCGGTGTTAGCGGCGGCGTGGCATACGGTGCTCTCGGTGCTACCCACCATTCGCTCCACGATATTGCCGTGTTGCGCACATTCCCTGGCATGACCATTTGTCTGCCCAGCGACTGGCGAGTGACTCGCAAACTGGTCAACACACTGGTCGATTTCCAACAACCGTGTTATGTACGGGTGGGACGTGCGGCTGTGCCCGACGTCTATGCCGACGATAATTTCGATTTTGAAGTGGGCAAAGCCATCACCGTACTCGATGGTTCCGACCTCACCATCATAGCCACTGGCGAAACTGTCTATCATGCCTGGCAGGCTGGACTGCAACTCAAAGCACAGGGCATCAGCGCCCGTGTGCTCGATTGCTCATGGTTGAAACCATTCGACGAAGCTGCCATTCGACGCGCTGCTGCGGAGACTGGACGCATCATCACCGTTGAAGAACACAGCCAATATGGTGGATTGGGTGCCATGGTCTGCGAAACATTATCAGAAAATCCTGTTCCAGTGCGCATCATCGGCATTCCCGACGAGAACGTAGTACACGGTTCCAACACCGAAATATTCCATCACTACGGACTCGATGCCGCTGGCATAGTGAAGAAAACCCTCGATTTCATCGGTAAATAACAACCATCATGAGCCAGCGTATCATTGCCATCGACCAAAGCACTTCATCGACCAAAGCACTGTTATTCGACGATCAGTGCCGACTGTTGGCACGCACCAACGTGGATCACCAACAGTACTATCCACAGACAGGATGGGTGGAACACGATGCCGAAGAAATATACCGCAACATGGTAGAGGCTATCCGCCAACTGGTGGGTGACGAGGCAAAGACCAGCCAACACACCTACTCTATCGCTATTACCAATCAGCGAGAGACGGCTGTGGTATGGAATAAAACGACCGGACGACTCATCGCCAATGCCGTAGTATGGCAGGACACACGCGGTATAGACTGTTGCAACGATCTGCGCCAACGGGGCATGACCGAGATGGTGATGCAACGCAGCGGACTGCTCATCGATCCAAACTTCTCGGCAAGTGGTGTGAAATGGTTGCTCGACCATATCGACGGGGCTCGGCAACAAGCCGAAGCGGGACTCTTGCTGATGGGAACCATCGACACATGGCTCGTCTGGCGACTCACCAAAGGCGAGGTATTTGCCACCGATCATACTAACGCATCACGCACCATGCTATTCAATATCCATACCATGGACTGGGACGACGAACTGCTCCGACTGTTCAATATTCCACGAACAATGATGGCAGAGGTGCGCCCATGCGATGCTTGTTATGGCGAAACAACCGTGGAAGGCATCTTCACTTCGCCCATCAAGATTGCAGGAGTACTCGGCGACTCTCACGGTGCACTGGTGGGACAGATGTGTTTCAATACCGGACAGGGCAAAGTGACCTATGGCACAGGGTCGAGCGTGATGGTCAACATCGGAGAAAATCCGTTGTCTGCACCACAAGGACTCGTCACCAGTGTGGCATTCACGGCATTGGGACATACCTTCTATGGCTACGAGGGAAACATTTACAGCACTGGAGCCACACTCAAATGGATGGCTGACCAACTGCATCTCGTAGATCATCCGGCTGAAATGGAAGCCATCGCCACATCGGTAGATAATAACGGCGGAGTCTATATCGTACCGGCTTTTGCAGGTTTGGGCGCTCCATGGTGGAACAGTCAAGTGAAAGGTGCGGTCTTCGGACTGACCTTTGCTGCCACAAAAGCCCATGTGGTGAGGGCAGCACTTGAGTCTATTGCCTATCAAGTGAAGGACTTGGCTGACGTTATGGCGCAAGCCACGGGGGGCGCACTCACTGAGATATGTGCTGACGGTGGACCTACGCGAAACGCTTTCCTCATGCAGTTTCAAGCCGATATGCTGCAAACTCCCATCGTTTGCACCGAGGTGGAAGATGCTTCGGCACTGGGTGCGGTAGTGATGAATGGGTTTGCACGCCAACTGTGGAACAGTTTCGACGAGGTTGCATCACTACGAAAAATGACGCGCATGGTATTGCCTCACCACACAACAGAACACGACAGACTATATGCCGAATGGCGAAAGGCTGTCGGACAACTCTGCAAATAAAAATTACTAAACTAAAACCAATACTATATGAGAAATGGAAAAACATGCTTTGGAGTGATTATTGGCACACGAGCATACTTCAATTCAGAACTGGCACACGATGTTCGCAAGCAATTACTGGCTACTCTCGATGCCAATGGTTATGAATATGTCATCCTTCCAGAGGATGCTACACCCACAGGAAGCAGTAGCATTGAAACACGCGAAGACGGTCTGAAGGTGTCGAAACAGTTTCGCGAACACCGCGACGAGATAGATGGTATCATCGTTTCACTGCCTAACTTCGGTTTTGAAATCGGTATCATCAATGCCATCAGCGATGCTGATCTCAACGTGCCCGTCATGGTTCAAGCCTGCAACGATGATAATGATAAAGTGGATTTGGATAGCAGACGCGATGCGTTCTGCGGAAAAATATCGGTTTGCAACAACCTCTATCAGTATGGCATTCCCTTTACCGACACCTCGCTGCATACTTATTCCATCTACAGTCCACTACTCTTACAGGACATCAACCGCTTTGCTGCCATCTGCCGCGTGGTCAACGGACTGCGACACTGCCGTATCGGACAGATTGGTACACGCCCCTTAGGATTCAATACATGCCGCGCCAGCGAGAAACTCCTACAGCGTTCGGGCATTACCGTAGTGCCTGCCGACCTCTCGGAAATTCTCTTTGCGGCGCAACACATCAGCGATGATGACCCAAAATTCAAAGCCATGTGCGACCGCATACGCCACTATGCTGAAGTGCCTGAGGCTTACAACAGCAAACTGGCACTGCAAGCGAAGTTTGGAGTGGCAGTGAAAAACTGGATTGTTGACAACGATGTGCAGGCTGTTGCCATTCAGTGTTGGGATTCGCTGGAGCAAAATTATGGTTGTGCAGCGTGTGTCACCATGTCAATGCTCAGCGACAAACTCATTCCTGCGGCTTGCGAAACAGACTTGGCTGGCGCTGTTTCGATGTATGCACTCAGTCTGGCATCAGGACAAGCTCCTGCCCTGCTCGACTGGAACAACAATTTTGCCGACGACCGCAATAAGTGTGTGTGTACCCACTGCGGTAACTTCCCTCGCTCGTTTATCGGCAACGATCAACTCCGGCTCGGTCCACTCGGCGTACTCGGACGCACCTTGGGCAAGATCAACACCTTTGGTGCGGTCTATGCGAAAGTGTCGAAGGGCGACTTCACCTTTTTCCGACTTTCCACCGACGATACCAAGGGCTGCATCAAGACCTATCTGGGCAAGGGCGAACTGACAGACGATCCCTACGGAATGGACGGTTGCATCGCTGTAACAAAGGTAGATAACCTGCAAAAACTGATGAAATACATCTGCAAAAACGGTTTCGAACACCACGTTGCCATGTGTCGCACCGATGTTGTTGATATTCTGCAAGAGGCCATCGAGACCTATCTCGGATGGAACATCTACGTCCACGAATAAGAGAGACATACGGGAACCTCCCACCATACATCATGTCCGCAGTAACCCTGCGGACATTTTATTTTTTAGGGAAACACTATCGGAAATTTGCGAATATGACAGAAATATCGTAATTTTGTAGGCAATATACACCTACAACAATTACGATAATAACCAAAATTCCAATAACATCTATGAAGAAAAGAACACTGATGACAGGTATTGCAATTGCCATGACGGCTGCATCGATGACGGCGCAGCCCAAACTAACTGCTAACAACATCGACGAAATTGTTAAAGCCATGACGCTGGAAGAAAAGGCGCAACTGCTGGTGGGCGGCGGCAACGACGGCTTCGTGGGTAGTGGTGCCATGTTGGGACACCAGAAGAAATTCGTACCAGGAGCGGCTGGTTATACTGTAGCCATACCACGACTGGGCATTCCATCGACAGTGCAATGCGATGGTCCTGCCGGCGTACATATCGACGCACACCGTGAGGGCGATAGTAAAAACTATTTCGCTACGGGATTCCCCATCGGCACTTGTCTCGCTTCCACATGGAACACCGACCTCGTAGAACAGGTGGGACAAGCCATCGGCAACGAGACTTTGGAATACGGATGTGATGTGATTCTGGGTCCTGGCCTCAACCTTCACCGCAATCCGCTATGCGGACGCAACTTCGAATATTATTCAGAAGATCCTATCGTGACGGGACTCATCGGTACTGCCTTCGTCAAAGGTGTGCAGAGTCAGGGCGTTGGTGTCAGTGCAAAACACTATGCCGCCAACTCACAAGAAACTGACCGCACCCGTGTGGATGAGCGCGTCAGCCCACGTGCACTGCGAGAACTCTATCTGAAAGGATTTGAGATGGTGGTGCGCCGCAGCAATCCTTGGACCATCATGTCGGCTTACAACAAAGTAAATGGACATTATGCACAAGGCAGCAAAGACCTCCTTACCAAGGTACTCCGCGAGGATTGGGGCTATAAAGGTATTGTAGAAACCGACTGGATTGGCAAGCGCAAAGACCTTCCCGTAGAAACAGAGGTGGCTGCCGGCAACGATTTGATGATGCCGGGATTCCCTGCTCAGGTGGAAGATATCGTGGCTGCGGTGAAAGCCGGACGTCTCAACGTGGCCGATGTAGATCGCAATGTACGCCGCATGCTGGAGTATATCGTGAAAACACCACGCTTCAAAGGTTATAAATTCAGTAGTGAACCCGATCTCAAAGCTCATGCTGCCATCACCAGACAAAGTAGCACTGAGGGTATGGTACTGCTGAAGAACGACAATGCACTGCCTATCCGTTCGCTGAAAACAGTAGCGCTGTTTGGTGTCAGCTCCTACAACTTCATGTCGGGTGGCCTCGGTAGCGGCTGTGTCAACGTAGAATATTCTGTCGATATGGTAACAGGACTGAAGAACATCGGCATCAACACCACTCCACAACTGACGGAAATTTACCAAAGCTATGTGAAGTATGCCAAGGCAAAACTTGAAGCAGACAAGAATCCGATGATGTGGTTCCTCAATCAGGGACAGCCCAAATACGATGAAATAGAGATTACTGAGCGTTGTGTAGCCCATGAAGAACCATTGGCTGACGCGGCTATTATCACCATCGGACGCCAAGCTGGCGAGGGAATGGACCGCAACATCAACGGCGAGTTTAATCTCACCAAGGACGAGCAAGACATGATTTTCCGCGTTTCAGATGCTTTCCACGCTAAAAACAAAAAGGTTATTGTCATCATCAACTCTGGTTCGGTCATGGAAACTGCCAGTTGGCGCGACCGTGTAGATGCCATTCTCGTGGCTTGGCAACCGGGTATTGAGGGCGGAAACTCTGTGGCTGACATCCTTACAGGTAAGGTAAATCCTTCTGGACGCCTCACTATGACATGGCCCATCGCTGCCACAGACCATCCTTCAACTGCCAATTTCCCACAAGACTACGATATGTACACCTATAAAAATATGGAGGGAAGTGGTCATGTGAAGAATGTGGATTACACTAACCACGAGGAAGATATCTACGTGGGTTACCGCTATTTCGACACATTCAACAAGCGGGTGGCTTATCCTTTCGGTTTCGGTCTGAGCTACACCACCTTCGAACTCACCAAACCGGTAGTGAAACTCAACGGCAACACCATCAATGTGAGCATCAATGTGAAAAACACGGGTGACGTTGCTGGTAAGCAGGTGGCTCAGGTCTATGTGAAAGCACCTAAAGGCAACTATGAGAAACCAACTCGCGAGTTGAAGGCTTTCGGCAAAACCAAAGAGTTGAAGCCAGGCGAGAGTCAGACCCTGACTATGCAAATCGACAAGCGCGACTTGGCAAGCTACGATGAAGCTGGATGCCAATGGAAAGTTGATGCTGGCGTTTATACCTTCCAAATCGGTACTGATGTAGAGACCATCAAGGCTTCTGCCACATTGAAACTCACAGAATATACTGAGAAGACAACCAATGCACTGCCACTGCAACAACCCATGACCCTGTTGAAACAACAATAAAAACAAATGAGAAGAAAACTATTCACACTACTTACTCTGACCGTCTTCACCCTATCTTCATGGGCTGAAGACGGCCATCGTTTATGGTTGCCGGCACAGAAAAGCCAAACAGCACACGTGAGCACCAATGCACAATCGGCAACGATAGACTTGGCAAAACAAGAACTTACCGACTATTTCGCTGGTACAAAGGCAACATTACTCATCGACCCTGCCCTTACAGACGACGAGGGTTTTACCATCAATGGCAATGAAGACAGTGTCGTGGTACGTGCCCGACGCGACATCGGTCTGCTCTATGGCGCTTACGACGTACTGCGCCGGCAAGCCACACAAGGCAACATGAACCACGTGGAACAGCACCCAAGGTTTCGTTTGAGAATGCTCAACCACTGGGACAACCTTGACGGAAGCATCGAACGTGGCTATGCAGGAGAGAGTATCTTCGAGTGGTTCCACCTCGATGAAGCATTGCTTCATCAGTATGCACGCGCCAATGCCTCTATCGGCATCAATGGTTCGGTGCTCAACAATGTCAACGCTTCGCCTAAGATGCTGACGCGTGAATATCTCGATGAGGTCAGAAAGATTGCCGATCTGTTGCGCCCTTATGGCATTCGCGTCTATCTCTCTATCAATTTCGCCACACCAATGGCACTTGGCGATACGCGCACCGCTGATCCAAAAAACAAGCGTGTGCGCCAATGGTGGAAGCGAAAGGCAAAGGAAATCTACAGTATCATCCCCGACTTCGGCGGTTTCTTGGTGAAAGCCAATAGTGAAGGACAACCCGGACCGGGCGACTATCATCGCACACATGCCGAAGGTGCCAATATGTTGGCTGATGCTTTAGCACCTTTCAACGGTACCGTCATCTGGCGTTGCTTCGTCTATGGCGCTAACCATAAAGGGGAAGACCGCGTGAAACAGGCGGTGTCGGAGTTTAAACCGCTCGACGGTAAGTTCCGCGAAAACGTCATTCTGCAAACCAAAAACGGTCCGCTCGACTTCCAACCACGTGAACCTTACAGTCCTGTATTCGATCAGATTAGCGAGACACCCAATATGGCTGAACTGCAAATCACACAGGAATACACTGGTCAGTCACACCATTTGGTCTATCTCGGTCCTATGTGGAAAGAGTTTTTCCAGTATGTGGAACCCGAATGGCTGGCTGGCATTTCTGGCGTAGCCAATATCGGCAAGGACCGCAACTGGTGTGGTCACCATTTCTCGCAAGCCAACTGGTATGCTTTCGGACGTTTGGCATGGGATCCATCACTGTCGTCTGAGGGTATTGCCAAAGAATGGTTGGAACAAACTTTCAGTACCGATGAGAATTTCGTCTATATGATGTCAACCATCATGGAAGAGAGTCGTGAGACCTGTGTCGATTACATGATGCCATTGGGCTTACACCATATCTTCAAGTTCGACCACCATTATGGTCCAGAACCCGATGGTTTCAAGGCTGAATATCCATTGGAATGGTGCCCGGTGTATTATCATCAGGCTGACGCCAACGGCATTGGTTTCGACCGTTCGTCTAAGGGTACCGATGCTGTGAGCCAGTATCGCGAACCCTATGCGTCGATGTACGATAAGTTGGAGACCTGTCCGGAGAATCTCCTGCTGTGGTTCCATCATGTGCCTTGGACTTATCGAATGAAAGACGGAAGCACCCTGTGGGAGTCGCTGCAATATCACTACAACCAAGGTGTCATCAACGTAAAGTCTTATCATAACATCTGGCACAACAAGATGCGCCATTATGTTGATGAACAGCGATGGCGCGAAGTGGATGATCGCTTGGAAGATCAGGTGCAGAATGCACGTGAATGGCGCGATGTTTGTTTGAAGTATTTCGGTGGATTCGCAAATAAAAAACAATAATATATGAAGATCCTACTCTCCTTTATATTATTCTTAGGTCTGCTGTCGCCCGTTCATGCACAGCAGAAAAACGATTTCTTCATGCTCGGCGGAGAGCTCAGCAACTCGGCAACCACATCGGTTGCCGACATCGACGAGGTCATGCCTCGCATGAAAGCCCTTGGACTGAACACCGTACTGGCGCCCATCTACTGGGAATTTCTTGAACCACAAGAGGGAAAGTTCGACTATACACTCTTGGACCGCACTATCGACCAAGCACGTGAGAATCAGTTGCAACTCGTATTATTGTGGTTTGGAGCATGGAAAAACTCCATGTCGTGTTACGCACCACTATGGTTCAAAGAAGACACCAAACGTTTCCCTCGCGCCACAACAGCCGATGGCAAACCATTGGAGATTGCCAGTTGCTTCTCCGAAGAGGTGTTCCAAGCAGACCGCCGTGCCTTCGAAGCACTACTCAAACGAGTGGAAGAACGGGGTAAGGATGTGGTCATCATGATTCAAGTGGAGAATGAAATCGGTATGTTGGAAGATGCTCGCGACCATGCACCATTGGCAGAACGCGAATGGCAAAAGCCTGTGCCCGACGAATTGATAAGTTATCTGAAGAAACACCAGAAGTCGCTCCACCCTTGGTTGACGAATCGTCTCAACCTCAAGGAACGCACATGGAATGGCATGTTTGGCACCGATGTCTATGCCGACGAGGTCTTTATGGCTTACAACTATGCGAAATACGTAGGCAGACTATGTGAGGCTGGCAGAAAAATCACACAGCTTCCGTTCTATGTCAATGCTGCCATGAACAGTCGAGGACGTCTGCCGGGACAATATCCTTCGGCAGGACCGCTCGCCCACCTCATCGACTTCTGGCATGCTGGAGCTCCACAACTGTTGTTGCTGGCTCCCGACATCTACGACACAGGCTTCAAGGGTTGGGCAAGTCAATATGCGCTTGCCAACAATCGTCTGTTTATTCCCGAAACGCGTTGCTGCGCCAACAGTGGTGTGCGCGCCATGTATGCCTTCGGCGAGCATCAGGCATTGGGATTTTCACCCTTTGCCATCGACCAAGCCAGTAAGGCGGAAACCAATGGCATCAGCAAGTCGTACGACCTCTTACGCCAGTTGCGCCCCTTGATGAACAAACCTTCGTGGGGACTGCTCTTCGACCAAGAGGACAAAGAGCGCATCATCAACGATAAAGGCACGATGATTACCGCGCGCCATTACTACACCTTACCTTGGGACGCTCGTGCCACCGATGGTTCAATATGGCCCGAAGGTGGTGCTATGATCATCCGTTTGGCAGCCAACGAATATCTGTTGGCGGGTTCTGGCATCGTCGTGAGCTTTGCCACCGAATACGAGAAGAACCGCGAAGAACAGAAAGTACTGGGTGAAGATGGTTTTGCCTTGGCTGGTCAACAGACCGCCAAACAACAAAAAGGTCGTTTCACTGGCAAGCGCAAAGGTATCGGTTTTGTGGATGAGGTAACTATTGCTTCCGATGGAAACCTACAGTTCTTGCGTCGCCACAATGGCGACCAAGACCATCAGGGCCGTCACGCTCGCATCTCGTGCGACGATTGGAAGATTCTCCACATCCGTCTTTACGACTACTAATCGCCAATCGTTAACATCACATCTCGATAATAAAGCAGCGAAGGCAAAGTGAAAATTCAATTTCACTATGCTTTCGCTGCTCTATAATATCTATATGGCATTCAACTTATCCACGCGAATAAGTTATTGCCAATCGGCTTGCGTTCCCCATGCCGCCTCTATTTTGTTTTCTATCGAATCAGGCAATTCATAGAAGAAATCATGGCCTGTCAACGCTTCCACTTGATCTACCGAACAAGCATAGCGAAACATACTTCCCTTGCAATCACTGTTAGGAACAACAAAGCCGATGGCTTGCCATTTACCGTTGCGCTGCATACAAACCACCTTGAAGAATCGTCCCGGAACAGCCACACCGTTTCTACCGATGCGCTCTGGACGTTTGCCCATGATAGGACCAGTACAGATAAAAATCTCTGTCTCTTTTGCCAACTGCCTGCATTTGCGCTCCACATGTTCCCATACGCCACCATTCATGGCTTGCACCTGCGGACACACATTACTCAGATAAAAGCTCTCGTTCATCGCCCGCTCACTCCATTTCATATCGGCAGCAGGAGCCATGTGACCACGACTATACCCAGAATGCGTATAGTCACTATGTTCTGCCGAACGACCCTTCACCTGTGGGTCGGGTTCAAACTGGCGTTTAGGACGTTTCACGCTACCAGCCACCTTCCTTGGATTCAGACTATACGCCACCCAGTTGGGGATAAGCCAATCCGAGTTCCAACAAGTCAGATACCCAAAGTGACGTATCTCCTGCGCCTTCACTCCCTTGGCAGTACGCGTCAGGGTATATGTAAGTTCCTCCCTCGACATAGCCCTTTGCTTGTCAGGAGGCTGAGAAGCCATCGTAGCCTTCAGCGCTTTACGCTCTTGATGCAGATTACCTCCCATAAGTGGGCGGCTGGCAGAGCGCGGTTGTTGGTCACTACCGGGCAGTCGCTTGATACAAGATGAGCACGACATTGCCGTCAGCAGCATGATTGTCACCGTCACCGCCATCATCCTCATCCCATGATTATTCTTGGTTTTCATCATTGTTGGAGTTTAAAGATATTGCAGCATTTCGTCATACGATTCGCAGATATAGTCGGCACCGGCTTGTTCCATTTCAGAACGATCACCATAACCAAAGAGCACACCCATGGAATCGAGTCCACAGGCCTTCGCCCCTTCAATATCGAAACGGCGGTCGCCTATCATCAATACCTCATGGAGGTTGGTAATCTGCAACTGTTTCAGTCCGTCATTGATCACGTCCGCCTTGGTGTGGAGCAGTCCTTCATCATCTCTGCCAAACACTTTATCTATATAAGGAGATAGTTCTGGAAAGATCTCCTTCACCACGATATCCGCCTGAAAGCGCATCTTACTTGTGGCTATAGCGGTGGTATAACCCCTGCGTTTCACTTCACGCAGGAAATCGAGCACGCCGGGATAGAGTTCCTCTTCATACATACCGATGGCTGCATGGCGTTCGCGATAGACCTCGACGGCCTCAGCAGCCTGTTCTGGAGTGAAGCCGTAGAAATCTATAAACGAGTCTTCGAGTGGCGGCCCCACAAAGGGTCGCAACGTACGGTAGTCGGCAACATCAATGCCGAAATGGTTGAGTGCATGTTCGGCACTGCGCATAATACCTTCGCCACTATCCACCAAGGTTCCGTCAAGGTCGAATAGCAGCGTGGTGTATTGTTGTTTCATCTTTTAGTGTATCGTTGTCGTTTATTGTGTGAAAGGGTTGTTCGTTCGGTCTGATTATTCTTGCTATAATTCAGTGGATTTTTAAAGGTTCTATAATATTCGTCTTATACCACACGGCCGCCTGTGCCATCGTGTCCTTCAGTTCCTCGATGATCTGCTTGTAGTTGTCCTGGGTGATGGCAAAGTGTCGTTCTGGGTGCTTCCCATCGTGGTCGCCACTTGTCAAGTGGATGATGCAGAAGGTACGATCGATATCGTGATGGGCTACCATGCCTCGCTGCTTGAGAGCTGCCACTGTGCGGTCGAAGCTCTCAGGAGTGGTGGGTATCACCTGCAACACGCTCCAGGGGTATTCCTGAGCCGTGAGGAGTGTCTGTCCTTCCTGCTGACTGAGCAGGAAGGAATGAATTGTTCTTGATGCTTTCATACTGCAAAGTTAAGCAAAAGTTGACGGATATCTACTTCTTGGCGACGATTTTTTCTGTGATATTACTCCATACCATAGAACGCAGTGAAAGCCTTCACACAGTATTCATGGTCGGCAACACTTCCGGTCTCCCTGCAACTGTGCATAGCGAGGATGGCATTGCCCATATCCACTCCCTTCACAGGAATGCTCGATGCCAGGATATTGCCGAGCGTGCTTCCTCCTGCCACATCACTATGGTTCACAAAGCGCTGGCAAGGCACTCCTGCCTCCTGACAGATGCTGGCGAAGATAGAAGCCGACACCGCATCGCTGGCATATTTCTGCGCTGCATTAAACTTAATGACGGGACCACCGCCCAGTTTAGGATGATTGGTGGGGTCGAATTTCTCACTGTAGTTAGGATGCCAAGCGTGTGCATTATCTGCAGAAATCATAAACGCACGCTCCACTGCCTGGTAGTATGCTTCCTCGCTACCGCTTTGTGCCAGGGCAATGCGCTTCAACATATAAGATAGGAACGGACTGCCCGCACCCTGTTTGGTCTGCGATCCCGTCTCTTCGTTGTCGAAGATGGCAAGTACCTGCGTGGTCGTGGTGGGTTGTGATGCCAGCAAAGCCTCAAGGCCGGCATAACACATCGACAGGTCGTCGAGCCTGCCAGAGGAGATAAACTCATCGTGTGCACCGAAAGTGCAGGCAGGTGTGGTGTCAGCCAGATAGAGGTCGAAGTCGAGAATATCGCTGGCTTTCACTCCGTCGAGTGCTTCCACAATGATATTCATCAGCAGATTGCCACGTTCCAACTCATTGTTGATGATGCCAAGGATAGGCAGCACATCTTTCTGTTTGCTCAGTTTCACACCGTCGTTCACCTGTCTGTTGAAGTGGATGGCGAGATTACTAATCTGCAACAGAGGCCGTTTGATATGCAACAGCCGAGTCTGTGGGTGCATCGCATCCTCACCTTTCACTATCACGCGACCCGCAAGAGTCAGCGGACGGTCAAACCATGTGGACATGATAGGTCCACCATACACCTCAGTATTGAATTTCACGATACCGCCTTCACAGTCCATCTCAGCATTCGGTTTGATGCGGAAGGTCGGTGAATCGCTATGCGCACAAATCATGTGGAAACCCCTATCGGCCATCGGCATACTTCCGATTTGGAAGGCAAAGACCGCTGAATCGTTCTTAGTGACATAGAATCTGTCGCCAGCCACCAGTTTTCCCAGTGGTTTCTTAGGATTGATACGGCGGAAGCCATGACGTTCGAGTTCATCAGCAATGTTCTTCACTGCCAGGAAATTCACTGGCGAAGCATCGAGAAAGGATAATAGTCGTTGAATCATAATACTTCGTTTTTTTAGTTTATGTCACAAAATTACAAATAAAATCTGTAATGTCACACATCTCTCGCGAAATTCTTTCGTTCACCAGCCATCATACACGGAACACAAATCCACAGAGCATACCGATTTATACAGATTTCCCATATTTTCTATATACCCGTGGTTTCATAATTTCATGAATCCGTTTAGATTCTGTTTAAATTCCGATGATAAAAACTATGCGATGGCGAAAAAACAGCAATACTGTTTTGAGGATTGAAAAAAAATGTTTAGCTTTGCAATTGCAAGACTCACCAACAACCGAAAAGAACTATGGACTATCAGCCTATATTAGACAAAATAAGGAAGGAAATAGAGGTATATGCACACGAAGGAAAACAAGCCGACTACATTCCGGCACTGGCTCGTGTCAACCCCGACCAGTTCGGCTTATGCCTCAACACGCTCGATGGCAAGACCTACCGCTTAGGAGACTCCGCCACGAAGTTCTCTATTCAAAGTATCTCGAAAGTATTCTCCCTCGCCATTGCCCTGAGCATCATGGGCAAAGACCTATGGCAGCGCATGGCGAAAGAACCTTCTGGGTCTGCCTTCAACTCATTGGTGCAGTTGGAGTATGAGCACGGCATTCCTCGCAACCCCTTCATCAATGCAGGAGCTCTGGTCTCTGCCGATGTGTTACTCTCCAATCTTGACGATCCCGAAGCATTCTACCTGAATTTCGTGCGCACCATCAGCGGCAACCCCACCATCGACTATTCCGACGAGGTGGCGCAGTCAGAGCAGAGTTGCAGTTACCTCAACGCCTCGATAGCCTACCTGTTGAAGCATCACGGCAATCTGCACAACGATGTCAACCAAGTGTTACACCTCTATTGCAGGATGTGTTCGTTGGAGATGAGTTGTGAGGATCTCTCACGCGCCTTCATGGCATTTGCCAAGAGCAACGAGCCCTTCTCCCATGCAGGTGTCAATCTCACCATATCGAGAGTGAAGCGCATCAATGCCATCATGCAAACCTGTGGTTTCTATGACGAGGCTGGCGAGTTCTCCTTTCTGGTCGGTTTACCCGGCAAGAGTGGTGTTGGCGGAGGCATTGTTGCCATCTATCCCTCTCGCTATTCCATTGCCGTATGGAGTCCACGCCTCAACGCCAAAGGCAACTCTATCATGGGCATGAAAGCCCTCGAACTCTTCACCTCGGAAACCGAGGAATCTATATTCTAACCCCAATCGATCATTGGGACTGAATAGGTAGGTACATAGGAGGGAATGACAAGATACAAACAACACAAGTTCTTTACAACGATGAATACAGCTTTAGAAACTCTCAAGTCATATTATGGTTACGATTCCTTCCGTCCTTTACAGGAAGAAATCATCAATCACGTGCTGCAACACAAGGACGCACTGGTACTCATGCCTACTGGAGGTGGAAAATCCATCTGCTTTCAGATACCTGCCTTGATGATGGAGGGCACAGCCATAGTAGTCTCCCCACTCATCTCGCTGATGAAAGATCAAGTGGAAACGCTGGTAGCCAACGGTATTGCAGCGGAGGCACTGAATAGCGCAAACGACGAGATTGCCAATCGGCAAATTACTGAAAGGTGTCTGCGAGGTGAAATAAAGCTGCTGTACATCTCGCCCGAACGACTCATCACGGAATTGGGATGGATGAAAACCATGCTGAAAGTTTCTCTCTTTGCTATCGACGAAGCACACTGTATCTCACAATGGGGTCACGACTTCAGACCAGAGTATAGTCAGTTGGGCAATCTGCACGAACTGTTTCCTGATGTTCCCATAATGGCACTTACGGCTACTGCCGACAAAATTACGCGATCCGACATTATAGAACAGTTACGTCTGCAAAATGCCGAAACCTTTATCAGTTCATTCGACCGGCCTAATCTGAGTCTGGATGTCAGAAGGGGATACTCTGCCAAAGAGAAGCTTCGCACAATAACCAATCTGATTCAGCGCCATAGAGACGACAGCGGCATTATCTATTGTCTGGCAAAGAAGACCACCGAGACTGTTGCAGAGAAACTCAGGAAAGAAGGTTTTTCCGTTGGTGTTTATCATGCAGGGTTACCCACCGACGAACGCAATCGAATACAAGAGGACTTCATCAACGATCGCATTCAGGTGGTTTGTGCTACTGTTGCATTCGGTATGGGCATCAATAAGAGCAACGTGCGCTTCATTGTCCACTACAATCTGCCCAAAACTATAGAGAACTACTACCAGGAAATTGGACGTGGCGGACGTGACGGTCTGCCTTGCGAGACTATCTTGTTCTACAACCTGCAGGATATTATCACGCTACGCCATTTCGCAGAGGAAAGCGGACAACGCGAAATCAACACCGAAAAGCTACAACGCATGCAGGAATATGCCGAAGCGCAAATATGCCGCCGACGCATCCTGTTGAACTATTTTGGAGAAACAAGCGACATGAACTGTTGCAACTGTGATGTCTGCCAGACTCCACCAACAACATTCGACGGTACAGAACTGGTACAAAAGGCACTTTCTGCCATTATCAGAACCGATGAGCAAATAGGATTCACGCTGACCATAGACATTCTGCACGGAAACTTCTCGCCGGAACTCGTGTCACGTGGTTATAACCAAATCAAGACCTTTGCAGCCGGCAGAGATGTTCCAGTAAGAGACTGGCGCGACTATCTGCTCCAGATGTTGCAAATGGGATATATAGAGATTGCCTACAACGAAGACAACCATCTACACGTCACCCCACTCGGACTGGATGTGCTTCACGGAAAAGCCAAAGTACAATTGGTAGTTGTCAATAGGGAGGCTCGCACAAGAGGTCGTCAGAAACAGACTGCTGAAGAGACAACGACAGCAGCATCTGCAACAACAGAGCACATGGAATTGTTTGAACAACTGAAAACGCTGAGAAAGGAAATTGCCAATGAGAACAACTATCGTGCGTATGTCGTGATGTCCGATAAGTCTCTCCATGCCCTCGCCACAGACATGCCCACAACACTATCAGCATTCGGCAACACCTATGGCATCGGTGAACACAAATGCAATACTTACGGCGAACGGTTTATCGAACTAATCCAACAATATGTATCAGCGAATCAGAAGCCTCAGACTCCAGACGTTTCTGTCACGCCCGAAACACCT
>Ga0129312_1000074_pt1 | contig 101730 bp, 98 predicted proteins | sample O827metagenome_FD_94434 | JGI IMG/M metagenome (GOLD analysis project Ga0129312, IMG submission 94434) | Orangutan group fecal microbial communities from Wisconsin, USA - O827 metagenome | ecosystem: Host-associated > Mammals > Digestive system > Large intestine > Fecal | place: USA: Wisconsin... | reverse complement strand
GCTTGTGCGCCGCATCCCGCGCCGTATAAATCGTACCGGTAATATACACATAATCGCCGGCTTTCAATGTCTGTGCAATTTCCTCCGTAAGCGGAGTCTGTATGTATTTATCCATATCTTCTCCTTTATACTTCCCTCACAATATGTCTGTTTACATGACAGCAGATGTTTACCGCCACCGGCAGACCCGCGATATGCGTAGGATAAGTATTTACATTCACGGCAAGTGCGGTTGTGGTTCCTCCCAGACCGCCGGGTCCGATTCCCAGCTTGTTTATTCTGGATAACAGTTCTTCTTCCATTTCCCTAACATAAGGAATATCCGAATGAGAGCCCACCGGACGCATTAATGCCTGTTTTGCCATCAGGGCGCACTTTTCAAAGGTGCCGCCGATGCCTACACCCACAACCATGGGCGGGCATGCATTGGGACCTGCATCCTTCACTGCCGTCAGAACGGCATTCTTTACACCTTCTATACCGTCAGCCGGTTTCAACATAAAAACACGGCTCATATTTTCACTGCCAAAGCCTTTCGGCGCCACCGTAATGGTCACTTTATCTCCGGGCACAATTTCATAATGAATGACCGCAGGCGTATTGTCCCTGGTATTCTCCCGGATTAAAGGGTCTTTTACCACGGATTTGCGGAGGTAACCTTCCGTATAGCCCTGCCTTACCCCTTCATTTACGGCATCTTCTATAGAACCGCCTTCCAAATGAACATCCTGACCGACTTTCAGGAAAACAACCGCCATACCGGTATCCTGACAAATAGGAATCATATCTTCTCCGGCAATTTTAAGATTTTCCTGAAGCTGGGAAAGTATCTGACATCCTAACGGGGATTTTTCGCTTGCCTGTGCATTCCGCAATGCTTCCTTCATATCTTCCGAAAGGTAATGATTGACCTGAATGCACATTTCCTTAATCTGTTCTGTTATCTGCTGTACCTGAATTGTTCTCATTCTTTTACAATCTCCTGACAAACGGCTTCTAATTCTTCCTGTGTGGCAGTACCCGGAGTCCAGAGGATATGCTGTCCGTCATTTTGATAACGGGGAATTAAATGCAGGTGGAAATGTAAAACGGTCTGACCTGCAGTTTCTCCGTTGTTCTGTACAAGGTTCAATCCGTCTGCATGAAGTTTTTCTACCATTCGGGCACCCATTTTCTTGGCAAGTATCATGGCTTTTGCCGCTGTTTCGTCAGGAAGTTCATACAGATTTGCCGCATGCTCCTTGGGTAAAATCAGGGCATGTCCCTTAGTTGCGGGACCCAGGTCCAGAATAACTCTGAAATCCTCGTCTTCATACAATGTTTTGGAAGGGATTTCTCCATTGGCAATTTTACAGAAAATACAATCCTCTTTTTTCATAGTGCACATTCTCCATTCTATCTATTATTTATTGAAACACAAAAATCTGGTCCATAGCCCTTAAAATGCGGAATTCACCCTTCATCTTCATTTCTCCCGCCATGAAGGCTCTCTGGAAGCTCATCTTGCCGGCGAAAATATCCTCTAACACCGGTTTATCCAGACGGATTTCCACGTCAGCTTCTTTGGCATCATCGTGGTCACAGCTGATTTCATCGCCGTTTACCACGATGGTAAGCGGTGTTTTTCCTTCCCCTACAAATAATTTATAAGTCGCCTGCAATCCCTGCTGCGGCTTAAACGCTCTTTCAAAAGCCACCTTATTTTCCTGGGAAGCTTCCGGTGTATCTTCCATCATGTCCTTAAACAGGCTGGTAAGCTCCTGTATATCCGTTTTCTGCGTCTGCATATAAACATCATCGGAAACGTACTGGGAAAGCTGCTCCGACTCCTGCGGTGTCAGTTCGATGCCCGGCATGCTGGATACCGTATTTTTCACTGCCTGATTGCTGGACGGAAAGCTTACCATTTTCTGATTGATGGTACGGTACATGTTTTCCGCTTTCTTTTCAATAATGGTAAGATATCCCTTATTGGTTTCCAGCTCGGTTGTGTCCGGAATGTAGCCGCATATACCGCTGCAGGGACGTCCGCCTAAAATTTCCCATGCGGTGGCAAGATTTAATTTACCTTCTCGTTCCCCGTAGGTTGTAGACATCACAATGGGACACATATAAATTTTTCCGATTTTTTCCTTGTCCCCGTACAGCCAGCAGGCATCCAAAAACTGCTGCATATAGCCACCGATGCCGTACCATTCCACTGTGGATGCCAAAATAATGCCGTCGGCATCCTTAAGTGTCTGCGGCAGGGTGGTAATATTATTCTTTAACTCCTGCAGGTAAAAGCGCTCCACCGTCACACGAAGTTCTTCCAGCACTTCCTGCATTTTGTTCATTACATATAAGGTGGGGTCATTGATAAGTCCCCGTCCGCCATAGTAAATGTTTATTTTCATAAATGCCTGTCATCCTTTCATAGCCTGAATGCTTACTTCCGGTATCCGTTTTTCGGTTTTCCTGCCTTGCGCATTATGCAGACAAGCAGTCCCAGCAGAAATCCCGATGCAAAACCGCCGATATGCGCTGCATTGTCAATGTTTTCAGAACGGATGCCGCAATAAATAGAATAAATGACCATAATGGCTATCTTTTCCCACGAAGCATACCGCATCCTCTCCGGATACTGCATGACAAAGGCTAAAAGCACTCCCTCCATGCCGAATACTGCGCCGCTTGCTCCCAGGGAAGCTACCGCCCATTCACCCATATATATTTTGTAGAACAGGGAAGCCGCATTTCCTATGATGCCGGTCAGAAAGTAGAGAACACCGAAGGTTACATGTCCCGTTTCTTGTTCCATCATCATGCCTAATCCAAACAGAATAATCATATTGCTGGCAATGTGCTCAATATCCGCATGCAGAAACATGGATGTAAATATCCGGTAATACTGACCGCCTTCAAAAAAGACCTGAGGGCTGATTTCCCCTATATTATATAACAAATTTCCGGTAAATGTACATATGAGAAATATAATGGCGTTCAGTGCCACAATACCCGTGCTGACATACGCCTTGCTTTCTTTTAAGTCCATAACAATCTCCGATGCAACGAAACTTTACTACAATAAAGAGGGTATCATTTCTAAAGAGGACTGTCAATAAAAAGACTCCCGGCAGAAACCGGGAGCCAAAGAGGAAAAATGATTGACAATTATGCGTTTTCAAGCTGGGTTAAGCATTTATCGAGTGCGGATGCCACCCAGTCGATATCATGGGACGCAAATGCCAGCGTCGGTCGGATTTTCAAGACATTGCCGAAAGGTCCGCAACAGGAAGTGAGCACCTGATTGTCCCGTAAAAGTTCGATAAGGTCCAGCGCCTTCTTCTGGTCCGGCGTTTTCTTTTCGATGTCACTGACAAGTTCAAAGCCAAGGAACAGTCCGGCACCTCTGACATCGCCTACGCAGTCTGCATGGCGTGCCTGTACTTCTTTTAATGCCTTAAGAAGCTCCGCTCCGACTTCCTTTGCATGCTGCTGGATGTGCTCTTCTTCAATTACCTTGAGAACGGCTTCTGCCGCTGCCATTGCCACGGGATTGCCGCCAAAGGTGTTGAAATACGGAAGCTTATCGCTGAAGGCTTCCAGTACCTCATGACGTGCCGCCAGACCGGAAACCGGAATGCCATTGCCCATGGGCTTACCCATAGTTACCATATCGGGAACAATACCATGCCGTGCAAAGCCCCAGAACGCATCACCGGTACGTGCGAAGCCCGGCTGTACTTCATCGGCGATAAAGACGCCTCCGTTTTTATGTACCACATCCACGGCTGCTTTTAAGAAACCTCTCGGATTGGGATGTACGCCGTCTGAGGAAAAGATGGAGTCTGCCAGAAAGCCCGCAAATTTAATTCCGTTCTTTTCCATATCATCTATTTTGCTCTGGATCTCTTTACAATACCAGTCGGTAAATTCCGCTTCCGTTCCTCCCACTCTGTAATAATCGGGAGTGCGAGCCAGACGCGCATAGGGTAAAATCGGCTGCTCCGAGCCGAGTGCAGGCGAAACACCGGAGGTCAGTGCGCTGGTTCCGTGATACGCCTCCTGGGAAACGATAATTCCTTTGCCTCCGGTATATTCCTGTGCCACTCGGATGGCTAAATCGTTAGCTTCCGAGCCGGTGCACATAAACATGACCTTGTCTACTTCTTCCGGCATCTTGGCAAGAATTTTCTCACTGTAATCCACAATGGTTTCATGAAGATATCTGGTGTGGGTATTTAAAAGCTTCATCTGTTTGTTGACAGCCTCCACTACCGCCGGATGACAATGACCGATGCTTGCCACATTGTTATACATATCCAGGTACTTTACACCATCCGCGTCCCACAGATATTCGCCTTCGCCTCTGACAAGGTTAACCGGCTTACGGTAAAACAACCGGTAGGAGCCGCTCATGTATTTTTCACGTCTTTCAATTAAGTCCTGCGTTTTTTCATCCAGGAGTCCTTTTTCATCTCCTCTGTAGCTGTTTGTGTCCATAATACTTGATCTTGTAGCCATAATAATCTCCATCCTTTCCTCATCCTGTGAACCTGATTCACATGCTTTCTGAATTATATTTCTTCAATATAATAAACACCCTGAATATCCTTGATACTCTGCAGGAAGGCTCTGTGATTCACCTGCTTTCCGAAGTTAAGTTCAATCTTTACCCCTATGGCATCATCGAACAGAACATCCTGACTGCTCTTTTCAACGCTTGAAAGCTTGTAGCCTCCGTCCTTTAAGTAGGCGACCAGTTCCTTCACGGCATCGCCTTCTTTGATTTCCACATAAAAGGCGATTTCTTTGTTCATTTCTTCCTGATAATGGCTGATATAAGCCAGTACGTGATTTATCAGCATAATCAATATGACCGTCACCACACTGCAGATATACAGCCCGGCTCCCACTGCAATTCCTATGGCACTGACCGTCCAAAGCGAAACGGATGTCGTCATGCCCCGGATTTGTCCGCGCCCCGCCACAAATATCGTGCTTACTCCCAAAAATCCGATGCTGCCGATAGCGGCCGCCGGAATACGGGTCGGGTCATTTAAGTTAAACATCCTTGCTATGTAAATATTGGCAATCATAGTCAGCGCACTTCCCAGACAAAGCAGTGCGAATGTCCGCATTCCCGATGTCTGGCGTCTGGTGGCGCGCTCTAAACCGACGATACCTCCAAATAAGGTAGCAAGTACAAGCCGGACTACAATTACCCACGGTGATAAATCCACATTCTGCAGACTCAGTTCATACATGCCATCCCCTCCTTTATTTCTTTTTATTGGCCTCCCATTCCGTATAAGCGGTAAAGAATTTCCGTATACCCTTCTATGCATCCAAGCATTTTCGTAATGCTCACATGCTCTTTTGCCTGATGCGCCAGGCAGGTTTCTCCCGCCGAATAGCCAATGGTGGGAATGCCATACTTTCCGCATATAACGCTGCCGTCCGTTCCAAACGCCCAGCAGAATTTTTTCGGGCACTGTCCGATTTCACACAATGTTTTGTAGCTGAGCTCCACATACGGATTTTTCTCTTCCACATACCAGCAGGGGTGCTGCTTCGGAACCGTTCCTTTATATCCTGTATAGCATACCTTCTCATTAAAACGCTGGTGCACTTCCGCTTTCAGCTCCGGGTCTTTTTCCTCCAGTTCCTCAACGCACCGGCGGATGGAAGCAATGGTGTCTTCTATGCTTGCCGGGAACACATATCTGCAGTCAATCGTAATTTCACATTTATCCGGCACACAGGAATAATTTTTTCCGGGCGTCACTACCACATCCGTGATTGTCATGGAAGAATGTCCGGTAAGGTGTTCCATCGGCTTCATATAAAAGTTATGAAAAGCTGCATCCATGATGGGAAGCGCTTTTTCCACGGCATTGATACCCTCTTCCGGTGCCGATGAATGAGCTACCTTTCCTATGACATCTATGACTATTTCCACTTTTCCCCTTTGTCCGATTGCCAGGTCTCCGTTGGACGGCTCTCCTAAAAATGCCACATCTACCTTAATATTGTGTTCCGGGAAAGTATGCTCCATCAGGTACAATGTTCCCAGGCTTTCCGCCGGTTCTTCCTGCACCACAGCACTGAAAATCAGATTCCCTTTCAGTTTTTCTCCTCTGTCTACCGCCTTCTTTATTTCCCGAAAAGCAAAAAATGCAGCGGACAAGCCTCCCAGCATATCGCTGATTCCTCTTCCGTAGAGCAGATCTCCTTCTATCTGCGCCTGAAATGGATTTAATTCTCCCCAGGAGTCTGCGTTACCGGCGGGCACCACATCCATGTGTCCCGTCAGCAGTACATTCGGTCCATCCTCATTTCCGCGGATAATTCCGGTTACATTTCCGCATGCATCCCGGAAGCATTCCACTCCCATTTCCGTCATAGCTTCAAGGAACAAATCGGCATTATTCTTTTCGGCACCGGAAAGCGCCTTTCCGGCAATCAGTTTTGAAACAAAATCAATCCATTCATCACGCAGACCTGCGTAATACTCTTTCATCGCCTCATCCTCCTCCATTTTCTGCTTTTCTAAAAATCCATTTCCACCTTAAACATATCCCCTCTGGCAATTACCACAAAGTAACAGATATACCCCACATTTTCCACATGAAATAACTCTGTCTGCTTCAGCATGGGCGTATTTTGCGGAATCTCCATAATACGCATCTCCTCAGCGGACGGAAGCAGGGCATTAATGGTCATTCGTTTGCACTGCGGGTGTGCATATCCGTATTTGTCCGTCAGAAGTTCACTTAAGGAATGAAAATCATCCATCTGAATATCCAGGCCCGGGACATAACATTCCGGTAATATCTGTCTTGCCATGGCAAATACTTTTCCATCGATACTTCTATGGGTTGTAATTACAAAAACATCTCCCGCATCCTCTGTACGGAATACTTTTGTTTCGGCTGCCGTCATAGGTCTTTTGCTGACGTTGACGATTTTATTCTCATAGGTTTCATCCTGTTTCTGAATGTTCTCCGAAAAACCGATTTCACTGCTGTAGTTATACATCAGGGACTTCGGCTTTTCCGCCACAAAGTATCCGCAGCCTTTTTTTGCATAAACAATGCCCTGTGCCTTCAGCATGGCATAAACACTGCGCACGGTATTCCGGTTGGCCTCGAACTGTTCCGCCAGTGCATTTTCCGAGGGAAGCGGATCCCCGTTCTTCAGCTGGTTTTTCCGGATATAGCTTTTGATGTACTGTGCAATTTTTACTTTTCGCTCCTCTGTCAGACTCATCATAGGCATCACTCGTATTTCAGGCAGCATACACTGTGTTCTTCATTAATAGAATGCATTTTCGGTACTATGTGCTTACAGTCAACCGTTGCATAGGGACACCTGGTATGAAACGGACAACCGTCCGGTATATCCATGGGAGAAGGAATTTCTCCCTTCAGCCTGATTTTTTCCTTTCTTGCATGAGGATTGGCATCCGGCACTACGGAAAGAAGTGCCTGTGTGTAGGGATGCAGCGGACGGGAAAACAATTCTTCCGTGGTGGCATATTCCACAATGTTTCCCAGATACATAACCGCTATCTTATCGGAAACATAGCGGACAACACTCATGTTATGGGAAATAAATAGATAAGAAATTCCGTTTTCTTTTTTTACATCCGCCAGCAGATTCAGTATCTGTGCCTGAATGGAAACATCCAGCGCCGAAACCGGTTCGTCGCAGATAATCAGCTCCGGGTTTAAGATTAGCGACCTGGCAATTCCGATTCGCTGTCTTTGTCCGCCGGAGAATTCATGGGGATACCGGAAATACTGGTCTTCCCTGAGTCCGCATTTATGCATAATGTCCATAACCATCCGGACTCTTTCTTCCTTGCTGTTTCCTATTTTATTGATAATAAGAGGCTCTTCTATAATCTGACCCACCGTTTTTCTGGGATTTAAGGAAGTATACGGATCCTGAAAAATCATCTGGATTAAATGCCGGTTTTTCTGCAGCTCGCGTTTTCCCAGCGCCGTAAAATTCATGCCTTTGAAATATATTTCCCCTTCCGTAGGCTCTATCAGACGCATGATGGTTCTTCCCGCCGTACTCTTGCCGCATCCCGACTCTCCTACCAGACCGACCGTTTCATTTTTCTTTACGGTAAGGTTTATATGATTTAAGGCTTTCACCGTAGCGCCCACTGCCTTGATTTTTCCTCCTACGTGAAATTCCTTGGTGAGGTTTTTTACTTCCAGAATGGTTTCGTCTTTCCCTGTCCTATCCATTGTCAATCACCTCTTTTTCCTTGTATTTCAGACACCGTACCTTGTGATTTTCATCCACCTTGTAAAGCGGCACCTCCGTACTCCGGCAGGCTTCCGTGGCATAACGGCACCTTCCGGCAAACCGGCAGCCTTTTCCTACATTATTAAGACTGGGAACCGTTCCTTCGATAATGTAGAGCGGCTTGTCCCTGTCCGTATCCAGACGCGGTATGGAATTGATAAGTCCGTCCGTGTAAGGATGCAGCGGATGGTCAAACAGATCGTCTACAGTCGCTTCTTCCACGACCTGCCCCAGATACATGATGACCACACGGGTACAGACCTGTGCTACCACACCAAGATCATGGGTAATCAGCATAATGCCCATATCGTACTGTTTATTTAAGTCTAAAATCAGGCTTAAAATCTGGTCCTGTATCGTCACATCCAATGCTGTTGTAGGTTCATCGGCAATCAGAAGACTGGGCTTACAGCAAAGGGCCATGGCAATCATTGCTCTCTGCCTCATACCTCCGGACATTTCATGCGGATAGGAATTCACGCGTTTTTCCGGAGCCGGTATACCTGTCTGCTTCAAAATCTCCACTGCCTTTTTGCGGGCTTCCGCTTTGCTGATTTTCTGATGCTGCATAATGGTTTCCACTATCTGTTCACCTACTGTGAAAACCGGGTCCAGACTGGAAAGCGCATCCTGAAATATCATGGCAATCTCGTTTCCCCGGATAGCCTCCATTTCCTTTTCCGGCAGTGTCAGAATATTTTTCCCTCGAAAGTAAACTTCTCCTTCGTACCGCGCAAGATTTTTTTCATCATACAGACGCATGATACTCTGTGAGGTAACGCTCTTGCCGCATCCGGATTCTCCAACAATTCCCAGAATTTCTCCGCTTGATACCGAAAAAGAAACACCGTTAATCGCCGTCACCATGCCCCGCAGGGTCTTAAAGGTTGTTTTCAGATTTTTAATCTCAAGTAATTTTTCACCCATATGCTTCACCACCTTTAGTTTGACGTAGGATCCAGAACGTCCCTGATGCCGTCTCCCAGCAGATTAATGCCGACCGCAAGCAGAACCATCGCAATACTGGGGAATATAGTCATCCACCAGGAATTGAAAATAACACCTTTTGCTTCATATAAAATGTTGCCCAGGCTGGGAATGGGAGCCGGTATGCCTGCTCCTAAAAAGCTGAGCGCTGCTTCGAGAATAATGGCAATGGCAAAGGTGTACGTGCCCTGTACGATAACCGGTGAAAGAATATTGGGGAGAATATGGGAAAACAGGACCGTCAGAGTCCCCGCCCCCTGTGATTTAATTGCCTCAATATAAGTCATTTCTTTGACCGACAGTGTGGATGCCCTCGCCACTCTGGCAATTACCGGTGTATACACAATGCACATGGCAATAATAACGCTCTTCATATCGCTGGAAAATGCAGACATCAGGGCAATGGCCATCAAAATCGGTGGAATGGCTGCCAGACTTTCGCAAATTCTCATGACAATGGTATCCATCACCTGAAAATACCCCGCCAGGATACCGAATATTGTTCCCAGAACCATGGAAACAATCGTTGTAACGCCGCCGACAATCAGGGAAATCCGGATTCCGTACAGAATTCTCACCCAGACCGACCGGCCGAGCTTATCCGTTCCCATGATATAAAGAGCGGAAGGAGCCTTCAGACGATTGGCAGCATCATTTACATAAGGGCCTTCCGGTGCAAGTACAGGAGCAAGAAGAGCCAGTAAAATCATGACTGCCGTAATGAGGAATCCTATTACAGCCGTTTTGCTGTGTAAAAAGCTCAGCAGTTTTATTCTTCTGTTTTCCTTAATAGCCTGTCTGCTGATTTTTGTTTTTTCATTCATGTTTTCACACTCCTTACTTGGCTTTTCCTGTAATTCTGATACGGGGGTCCACAACGCCGTAAAGCATATCCACGATAAAGTTGATAACGATATACACTAATCCTACCAGCATGATGACGCACTGGATAATGGGATAATCCCTTTTCAGTACAGAGCTTACAATCAACTGTCCCATGCCCGGTATGGTAAAAATTGTTTCAATAACAGCCGCACCGGCAAACAGGCTGCCGATACCCTGTCCGATTACCGTAAGGATGGTGTTGGCGGAATTCCGTAGCGCATGTTTTAAGATAACCTTCACCTTTTTCAAGCCCTTTGCTTTGGTTGTCTTGATATAATCGGTAGCCAGCACTTCACTCATAGCCGATTTGGTGGTACGCATGATAATCGGTATCTGCGTGATGGCAAGCGCTGCAACCGGCATAATCAGATACTTAAAATGTGTCGCCGCTCCTTCTGCCGCTATCGTTTTATAACCGGATACCGGAAACGCCTGAAGCTTTACCCCGAAAAACAGGATAAAAATCAATGCAATCAGGAAATTGGGCAATGACAGACCTATCAGATTTATCGAGGATGTCACAACATCTGACATTTTTCCTTTTCGGGATGCTGCAAAGATGCCTGCCGGAATGGCAATCAGCACCGCAATCAGCTCTGCATATAAGGAAATTTCTATCGTAGGAATAAAACTCTCTTTCACCGCCTGCAATGCCGGTTCGTTCCGGAAATAGGAATCTCCGAAATCTCCCTGTAATGCTTCCTTGAACCATCGTACATACTGTGTGATAAGAGGATCGTTTAATCCCATCTGTTCCCTTAATGCGTCAATCTGTTCCGGTGTGGATTCCGAGCCTAAGATAACGGCTGCCGGGTCTCCCGACGTATTATGCGTCAGCCAGAATACAAATATGGATAAGATAAACAGCGTAACAATAATTGAAATAAATCTTTTTCCAATGTATTTTCCCATACGATTACCTCTTAATGGGAGAGAACCGCAAAAGGTGCTTTGGGTTCTCTCCTGTTTCTTAAAATTCAGCCTGCCCGGCAGGGAATTACTCCGCTGCGTAGCAGTTATAAATATTCATGCCTAAGAACGGATGATAGTTTTCTACCGTTTTGTATACGGCATAAGCCTCATCTGCATAGCCGAGAGGAACAAAGCTGCCGTATTCCAGAAGCTTTCCGTTTGCTTCATCCCAAAGAGCATAAGCCTCGTCAAAGCTCTTTGCACTGTTGATGCTGTCTAACAGGGCAATAACATCATCGAATGCCATCCAGCCGTTATCTGTCTGGGAATTGCAGCGAAGTGCGGTAGGAACCGGCACTGCAGGCCACCACTGGATAATAGCTTCCCAGGTATCCTGACCTTTCTTGGTGGTCTGAACGGATGCCCAGTCCATAGAGTCAACTTCCACGGTAAAACCGGCTGCTTCCAGCTGGTCCTTCAGAATCTGGCAGCCATCTACCCAGGTAGGATAATCCGGTGTGGTAAGGATACGGATAGGTGTTCCGTCATAACCTGCTTCTTTTAAGAGCTCTGCTGCCTTTTCCGGGTCATGCTGGCTCCAGTATTCGGAACCGGATTCAGTATACCAGCTTGTATTCTTAGGCATCATGGAGCTGTAAATATCTACATATTCCGGGTCGGAAATAACAACCGCCATAATCTCATCGGCGTCTACCGCATAACAGAATGCCTGACGAATCAGCATATCGTTCAGTTCGGAGCCCTCTGCCTTGTTAATCAGGATACCATAGTTGCCGACGGTGTTCTTTGCCAGAGAAACGTCACTGTTTGCATTCAGCATGGCAATATCATCATAGCTGACAGACTGTACCACATCATATTCACCGGTCTGGATACCGGCTGCCCTTACAGATGCGTCGGGTACAATATAGTAGTAAATCTCGTTATAATATACATTTTTGTCGCCGGCTTCACCGGTAAGTGCATAGCCGGGTCCCTTGTAATCCGCATATCTTTCGTATTTGATATAGGAGTCCTGTACCCATTCCACGAACTTGCAGGGACCGGTTCCTACATATTCGGTCAAAGCGCCTGTTTCGGGATCAGCATTTTCAATCGCTTCAACGGTTGTGATATATGGATATCTGGCGGGAGCGGTCATCAGGTTTAATAACAGATAACCGGGTTCCTCCAAGTCAATTTCTACAGTATAATCGTCCACTGCATAAAACTGCTCCTCATGCTTAATAATGGAGGATAAGGAAGAATTGTACTGGATCCATCTGTTCATGGAAGCTACCACATCATCTGCTGTCATCTCTTTTCCGTCATGGAACAAAACTCCCTGTCTTAAGTGAAACACCCATTTCTTGTAATCTTCATCCACTTCATAGGATTCTGCTAACTGGGGAGAAGGATTATAATTTTCATCCAGTTCAAACAGACCTTCATACATAACTCTGTTTGCATCACGTACTGCCGCTGCCGTATACAGCATGGAGTCCAGTGATGGAGGATTTGTGGAAAGTGCAACCTTCAGTGTATCACTGACAGTGATATCTGCACTGCCCTGGCTGGCATCCGTTTCTGTGTCAGAAGCTGCCGCTGTGGTGCCCGGTGTTTCCGCTACACTGTCAGTCCCTGTTGTTCCGCCGGTGGATGTAGAACCACAGGCAGCAAACATAGCCATCATGGAGACTGTTAGGATTGTTGCTAAAATTCTTTTTTTCATAATCATGCCCTCCTGTAAATAAATTTTGTTTATAAAAAAAGGCGCCATCCGGTTTGGATTAAACGCCTTTGTTTATCTCTCATAGACTATTCTGTTTTAATCATCGGCCCCCTGTAATGCCGAGTAGCCTCTTTCATCCGTTCGGATTTTAATTACATTCTTCACGGTGTATATAAATATCTTGCCATCTCCGATATGTCCGGTGTAAAGAGTCTGTCTTACCGTCTCTACCACCTTTTCTACCGGGACCTTGGTTACTACTATGTTTATCTGGATCTTGGGTCTAAGGTAAACTTCCGATGAAACTCCCCTGTAAAATTCGGTGGAGCCTTTTTGTATACCACAGCCCATAACATTGGTGACTGTCATTCCTGTGACACCGATTTCGTTCAATGCCTCCTTCAGGGCAGAGAATTTTTCCGGGCGAGCCACAATCTCTAATTTAGTAATGGCTGCCTTGGACTGATCTACCTCGGGTTCAGCAAAGTTTTCCACCGGAACTGCATTTTCCACATCCACCAGTTCCTCTATCTTCGGCACATAATCATTGATTTCTGCCAGGTCCACATTATCGTAGGGAATACCGTGTTCCGACCAGTCAAGTCCCTTAATTTCTGCGTCTGCGGATACCCTCAGACCAACGGTCTTTTTGATTATAAAGAGTATAATCCCGGAAATGACGCTTGTCCATACCACAATAGCAGATATACCAATCAGCTGGATACCCAGTCTTTCCAGATGTCCCGTGGTAAAAAGACCGCCGTTTTTAGCAAATAAGCCTACGGCAACGGTTCCGAAGATACCGCATATGCCATGTACCGCTACAGCACCTACCGGATCATCCACCTTGAAACGGCTGTCAATAACTTCAATCATCACAACGGTAAGTACGCCGGCAGCAATACCGATTATCATGGCCCCAATCTGAGAAACTTCACTGCATCCGGCTGTAATGGCAACCAGACCACCCAGTGTGCCGCTTAAAATCATGGTCACATCCGGTTTATTGAAGCGTATCCAGCTGAAAGCCATCGCGGATACCGCCGCAAACACGGCACTGATATTGGTATTTAAGAAAATAGCGGCTGCTTCTTCTATATTATTTTCAATCGAAAGTACGGAGCCGGTATTGAATCCGAGCCAGCCAATCCAGAGAACGAAGGTTCCCAGTGTCGCTGCTTTGATATCATGCCCGGCAATTACATTGGATTTGCCGTTATGGAACTTTCCAATCCGGGGACCAACCATCATGGATGCCACCAGTGCGGCAACTCCGCCAACGGTATGTACCACCGCGCCTCCGGCAAAATCCGTAAATCCGGTAAATTCTCCAATGGATAGACTGCTCAGCCATCCCTGGCCCCACACCCAGTGACCTGCTATCGGATAGATGATTGCCGATACACAGACCGTAAAAATCAAATATGCCTTGAATTTTACCCTGCCGACTACTGCTCCCGATACAATGGTCGCCGCCGTTGCGCAGAACATCATGGTAAATGCCATGTATGCAGTCTTGGGAAAGTAAGGAACGCTTCCCTTTCCGTACATAAGTCTATATCCTACGAGAAGGAAAGCAATCCCGCCGCAGGCAAAGTCCATTAAGTTTTCAATTGCCACATTGGCTAAATTTTTCTTTCGTGTCAACCCTGTTTCCAGCAGCATAAATCCTGCCTGCATGATAAACACCAAAACTGTTGACATCAAAATCCATACGGTATCCATTACTGAATAATTTTCCATACATCATGACCTCCAACATTTTGCTTCTCAAAGTTTATGGTTACAACCATAACTTGGTACCAAGTTGGTGTCAATACCGGAATTTACAGATTTTATCGATATGTAAATTCCAGCTTTCCGAATTTTACCTCATCTTCCCTAAGAAGTTCGACTCTTTCATAGGGTCTGAGCTGTATGCCGTTCTTGAAGGTTCCTGCTGCGGCATTCATATCTTCCATATAAATATGGCCGTCCTCTTCCAGAATTTTAACGTGCATGCTGTCAACGGACGGCTCATTGATGACCAGATCCGCGTACTCCGGCTTCCGCCCGATAATTACCGGAAACCGGGTAAGGGTAAGTACCCTCCTGTTCTGTCTGCCGTTGCCGTACAGTTTCCGTTCCTCTTTTTCTTCGTCATTACCATACAGCATTCTGTCCTCTTTTTCTGCACCGTTACCACATGCCTTTCTGTCCGCCTTTTCTTCATAATGCATGTTCTCTTCCCGTACCATGGCATATGTATTTTCGCCGGATAGCTTTTCTCTGTCTTTGTTACCTTTATCTCCCTTTACGCCTGTTGCATCCCTTACGCCTGCTTCTTCTGTTCCGCTGCCTGTTTCCATAGGCCAGGCGTGCAATAAGGACTCGCCCCGAAACTGCTCCCCAAGATTTTCCCATGCCGCATACAGACTGAAAATGGCGTCCATAAGCTCAGCATCCTCTTCCTCCGCCTTTTCCAGCAAAAAAGTAAAAAGGGGCTCTACATCTCTTTCCTCTGTTTCCGTAAAATACGGACAATATACAAAATACAGACTTCCCTCCGGACTGCTCTGGTTCTGCATATTATCCATATCCACATACAGGTATTCCGGCTGCAGCATCAGATTTCTTTCATCCAGCAGGTACTGCTCCAAAGACCACAATGCGGTTTCCAGACTGCTGATAAAACGATTCATAAAATTAAGACTGATTTTCTTTTTGGAAAACAGTGTCGGCAGGTTTACCTTACCGGTAATATCGTAATACAACCCGCTTTCTCCGTTATGAATGTGAAAATCCGCTCCCAGAATGCCATCTAACTTCTTTCCCGTTAAAATCTGATACTGATAACGCAGCTTCCCCTGCAGTTCTCCCTGTGGTTTTATCTTCAGATAATTTCTGTTGTAGCTGCTGATATATTCTTTTTCCATGTTTTTCTGCTCCTCTGTATATTTTATTGGTTTTGCTTTTTCCTGATGATGCGGCGGCAGAAACGCAACAGATAGACCGGATCCCTACAGCCGCTTTCCACCGTCTCCTGTATATCCCATCCGTCTGCCGGAAACAGTTTCTCATAAGCTTTTACCGGAACCTCCATATGACCGGACAGAGAACCCGCTGCTTTCCTCTGGATGCTGCCCGCATATTCCACCTGATAGTCATAAGACAGTCCCACATAAGAGTCCTTGGAAAGTTCCTCGAAATTTTCTTTGCTCAGGGCAGGTACCCGGTCTGCATTCTCAGCATAGGCCCTGCTTCCGCGCAGTACCGCTATGTAGGCATTCTGTTTTATGACACATTTGTCATACTGATAAATACCGGCATAGAAAAGGAATAAAATAACGGTAAATGTAAGCAGCAGAATAAAAGTTGCCTCCAATGTCATATACCCGGGAAGGACTTTACCGTACCATCTGTCCGCTTTTGCTGAATTTTTACATAACAAACAATATCAACCTCCCCATTAAAAGAAACGGTACGAAAGGCAGCTCCGTCTTCCTGTCTGCTTTCCTCAGGATGACTAAAACAACCGCCAAAAGAGATTGCAAAAACAGTCCCCAGCAGAAGACAAATCCGGTAATTTCTGCTCCCTCCATGGCACCTATGATAAGAAGCAGGAGTCCATCTCCCATGCCCACCTTTCTTTCGGTCAGGAAAGAAAGAATCAGCAAAAACAAACCGGGCAGAAAGCAGCCGGCTATTTCTATCAGTTTCCCGCCAAAGGTGCTGCCAGTGCTCTGTCCGAGGCGTAATCCCAGAAGAATAAGTCCGGGGAGTATACCTGCTGCCATTAGATATAAAGGTATTTTCTTAAAGCGGATATCCCAGAATGTGCTGATTGCAAGAATACCTATGCTGCCTATTTTCTGCCAAATTTCCAAATTCATTTCTTCCACGTTCCTTCCCTTATGAATATCTTAATCTCCTGCTTTTAACGCCTTGTACTTTCATTCCTTATACCAACACTTACGGATAGCATCTTCCGCAGGGGCTTAAGCTGCCCTCCACGTCCTTCCTTTTTGCCATGTAAACCGTGCGTTTCAGTCCCCGGCATCCGGCATTTCCGTGATAATGGTTTCCTTCCTGCGTAATATAAAGTATCTGTTCTTTGTCCGGTCTGCATGTTTCACAAGGCTTATAATGCTTCCCCTCGGCATTGGTCATCGCCGGCAATACATCCGCAGTTATGCTATGGACAGAAAGATTGATGTAGGTACAGGAAGGCTCTTTGTGAAAAACTCTGGCATACTCTGCTACATACACCATTTCCTCCCGTTTGGCTGCCTCCACATCATAGCCTGTCCAGGCTCTCCCGTAATACCGGCTGTAAAACCATTTCGGCCGGAACCCAGCCAGGTCTATAAGTGGCGAAACCCGGTAAGATATAACCAGATCCACAATATCTCCCTGTTGCAATACGGAGGAATCAGCGTAAACAAGCCCTTTCCTTCCATAACTCAACGGCGATTGTTCCAGATACTCTTTGCCGCAATAGTTTTCTACCTTATACTTTACATAACTGTAGGAAAAAGCAATGTTTTCCGCAAATGCCTCCAGTCCTTCATCATCCTCTTCCTGTACCATCCGCTCATAGGCATAACCGTACACACATAAATCCTGGCCCGTTTCCCGCAGCGCCGCCATCAGGGTCGTTTGCAGACTGTAGATATTTAAGATTGAAAACAGATTGAGAAAGCAGAACAGGAACAACGGAAGAACCATCGCCGCCTCCACGGTCATGCTTCCCCGTGCAAAAGAAAGTGGGGATATCCCTCTTATGGAATGTATTTTGTTTAAGGAGTAGTTCTTACAAACATAATGGGATATATTTGTGAGAAATTGAGAAGGATGTTTTGTGCTTATTCGATTATAAGTTGATGAGAGAAATTTGTTTTTTCCCATAAAAGGGACATCACCACTTTCTTTTTCCGCTGTTTATAAATAGGTTCAGTACCCATAGGTTCTATCTATGGTATATTTTTTGTCCCACTCACCGCGATAGACAATTTGTACCCGAAAAGACTCAAAGCAGCCGTCCATACAGAAATTTTCATTTCCGGGAGTATTCCGGATATTCATTTCCATAACATCTGCCATACGCATGGTCAGTTCTTCTTTCCCGTGGAAACACAGAAGAATTCTTAGGTAGTCCTCATAAGAAAGTCCATCCGTTATCTTGGTCTGTCCTGTCTCCGGTCTCACAAAGTTAAGGGCATTTTCCATGGAATAATGCCATTCCTCCGGCTGTTTGATGACAGGAATTCTGCCTCCCTGCAAAAGTATGGTAACATCATACAAGGCTTCCGCCATAGCCCAGATAATTTTCAGCAGTTCTTCCAGTACTTCCTCCGCTTCCGGTATTCCCAGTAAGGATGCCATGGAAAACGCCAGTATCTGTACATATTGTTTTTTGCCTTCATCCTGCATAAGGGCAATCAGATTGGCGCCGCCCCTGATTGCCAGTATCTGACCGGCAACAGCTTTGAGGTTATCAATATCCTTTGCCTTTCCCGCAAGAAGATATTCCGTTTCATATTCCAGCCCGAATTTCTTTTCATATGTTGACCCGGAATTTTCCTCTCCGTAGTGTCCGGTATAGGACATAAGATATTCGTGAAAAAACAGTTCATCCCAGAAATCATCCGCATAGCTCTCCGGCACCGAAAGACCGCCACTTTCAAAATGCACACGGTGCGAGGCATATTGGGAAAGCGTTATTTCCCGGGCAGACAGTTCTTCCCTGTCTGCCACCAGATTCAAAATACCTGCTTCGTAAAAAGTTACCGCACTGTCTTCCTGTTCTTCCTTCTCAAACAATGTACCCATCTTTTTTCCGGTCAGCTCCACAACTTTTTTCTCTGCTTCCTTCTGCTTCTCCAGCAGATTGATATCCATAATTCCCGAGCTCTGCAGGGTAGCCAGCCAGTCACCTGTTTTTTCAAGATACGTGATGCCCACATCCTGTTTAATCGCATCCACCGCCTGTCTGCGCAGGGATATACCTCCCTCCTCGCAGGCGGAAAGTGCGCCGTTTACCGCTATATTGTCTAATTCCATATGTATCAGATTTCCGTAAACTCCCTGCATAAACAGGTCATCGCCCTGCAGATTGTGGTTAATGTAATTCTTTAAGTGTTCTGTCATATTTTCATAGGCAATCACCTGTGTGCCATAGGAAATATCTGTGAAAAAGACATTATATTGCTCCAGCAGCTCCCTGTGATACTCTGCCAGAATGCTGTTCATCCCGATATCCGTCACACACTCTGCCGAAAACCGGCGGGTATTTTCCCCGGCACTCACTATGAGTGTCATACCGAAGGACAACATTACCGTCAAAATCAGTGTCAGAAAAACTGTCAGATATCCGTTCCCCAAACCCTCCCTCACAGAACAAGCCATGCTTCGTCTGCTATTCATCTGTATACCTCCCTTTACAGCTTGTCCGTCTTTGCCGTAATCTTACCGAACAAGGACTGTACAATAGCTGTAATCTGTGATTTGAAAAGGATAACTAATCCCACCAGAACCACGAATATATTTACTATGGGATTTCAAATGCAGTGTTTTCAAGGGTTTTAACACCATACACACTGTATATACTGTATGAACTTTAGAACTGAATAACAGAATTTATAGATTTTTGATGAAGTTTAAATCCTTTTTGTTTAGTGCCTTTTGCAAATCTTGATTCTTCTTTGACAAGCTGCTATTCTCACTTTTTAGCTTTTCAATCTGTTGCTGTAACACCTGCAACTGCTTATCCATTGCTTTATCAAGAATTACTTTTTGAGGTCTGGTCAAGGCTTTCCCATCCTGCAAGTCTCTGGCATTCTCTAATGCCCTGCTGACTTCCTCATTTTTATAAAAGAACCCTCTGGATAATCCGGTTCGTTTTACCAACTCGCCAACTGTTACCTGAATGTTTTCAGATACCATTTTAGAAATCTCTGCCTTTGCTTTCGCAATCTTGGCAGTACTTGTTGCCTTGTTCGTGGCAACCATTCTGTCATACTTAGTCACGATTACCACCCCTTTATCAAGTTTTTTAAGATTTCATCCATGTTTTGACGCATTTCTCTTGTTTCTTCCGCAAGCTGTGTATTTGACATTTTCCGGTAGTATTTCACACTGGAATTATTTGCGTGTCCTAACAGCTTTGCTATTGTTGTATCGTCTACGTGCATTTCCGTCAGTTTCCGACCATAAGTATGCCGGAATAAATGTGTGCCAACACCGAACTGCTCTCCGTTATCATCCCTTAAATCATTTTCATGGATAATCGCCATGAGCTGATACTGTATCTTTGCATATGTCATTGGACGGCTTGCATCCTTATCATTTGCAAATATATACGGACTGTCCGGAGAATGTGCCTTCGTATACTTAATCGCTGCGTTTATCAGTTCCAGTATCTCTTCATTGATGGTCTTGCGATATGCCCTTCGGCTTTTAATCTGGTATATCCGGATCATCAGCTTTCCATCCTTTTCAAACACACAATCCTGCTTTAGTGTCAGCGTATCAGAAATCCTTGTACCTAACATCTGATGTAAAATCAATGCTCTTGCTACCTGTACATCAGCAGTAACAATGGCACTGTTTAATCTTTTCAGTTCTGCATCCGAATAGGACTTGTACAACTTTTCCGGATTGTTTGGAATATCTGTAATCAGAAACAGATTGCAAATTCTCTGATTATCTGTCATCCTGCCAACCAAATCAATGAGTGCCTTCAGATGAAAAATATCTGCTCTATAGGATTTCCTGTCATTCGCTTCCGTACTTAGGTATATCAGATAGCTCTCAACAATATCCCTATTTATGTCAGCCATTGACTGTACATCCGGAAAATTCTCCGCCAGATAGGAACTAAAGCGGTTTATCGCTACAATTTCTGCTGATACCGTACCGACTGCCCTTGTCTGCAATTCCATAAAGGCTGCATCCTTTACTTCCTTTCGCATTTCATCTTGTACAATCTTTGTAAAGTTAATCGTTTCCGTGTTTTTGATTGGATTGTCAATCAGTATAAGTCCTAACTTATCCAGCTTCCATATATCCTTTTCCCTCTCCGGTCTTTCATCCTCTGGGGTAAGATACTCATATACTTTTCTTAAATATCGGATATGAACGCTTTCGTTTTGCTGATCCTTACCTATACGCTTGCTTATCTCTCTGGTTGTTAAGGATTTTCCATTGGATAGCAGCCATTTCTTCATATCTTTTACCAGTGTATCAAGCGGAAGCTCTAAAAGACTTTCCATCTTAGGATGCTTTTCTGATAAAAAACTGTTTACCACATTGTAAGAAGTGAGGTCTGTCCGAAGACTGGATGCCTTCAGAACCGTTCCCCGGTGCAATATGAATGAAGAAAATTCTTTCTGCAAGCCCTCGGTAGGAAGTCTGTCAATGCAAAAACATTGATTTCTACATTTATCCGCTGCCGAACCAGCCGTAATATCTTCCGTCTGATAGCATGGCAAATCATTAAATCGAAGTTTCATTTCCATTGTTTCCTCCCTTCCGTACTGCCTTTGCAATACTGTTTCCTTTCATACTGAAATATTCCTCATTCGCTTTATCAATCTTTTCCGGCAGGTAATCAATATACTGCTTTGTCATTTCCTCTGACTTATGCCCCAAGAAATCACGGATTGCCTGTATGGATGCACCATGTCCGTGCATTGCCGTACTAATGGTGTGCCTGTAATCATGAGAACGGAATGTATAATCTCCACAATCAATCCCAAGTTCCCGGCACTTACCCACCATCTGCTTATTGAATGTTCCCACATTATATGCACCGCCCTTTTCATTTTGAAATACATAATCATCTGGTGCAATGTGCATCTTTTGTATGTAGGAAGTCATCAGCTGATAGAGTGTTTCCGGAATGGGTACTGTCTTCTCGGCTTTCATCTTGTTCTGATAGAGCCTGATCCATGTATCCCCATTCATTACATAGTAGGCATCCCCCTTAATGGTACAGACTTCATTGATTCGTAAGCCCAGACACCATAAGTGGAGATACATGAGCCTTAAATGCTCCGGGAACAGATGCAGATTTGTAAGCATCTGACTTACCATGTCTTCCGGCAATGCCCTATCATGGTGTGTCGGCACTACATTCTTTAGATAATATTCCATATTAAAAGGAACTTTCTCTATGTAGCCCTTTACGACCATGAATTTCATAAATTTATAAATGTCTGCCACTTTGCCATTGAAAGTTTCGGGTAGGATGCCATTGTCGATATGCTTCATATAGGCATCCATATCCTGTGCCCTAAGATGAAGTACCGATAAATTCTTTGCATCACAGTATTCCAAGAACTCCGACACCCGGTAAAACTGAAACCGGATGTTACTGATAGCAAGGGATGTAACACCTATCATATACTGCATATATGTCTGGAAAATCTTTCGGTTTTCCTTATCGTGCACCTGCATAAACTGGATGCGCACCACCGGATTTGCCGGATTCATGCGGTCACTTTGGAATTTAAAACGCTCCATGTACCACACATTTGCTTCCCAGTTTGTTTTCTTTGCTCGTAAAAAAAGGAATTTCCTTATATTGTCTACTATCTGGATATATATATCTGCCTTATCTACATTAAGCCCATCCAGCTTTTCCTTAAACTTTGCTATATCCTCTTCCTCCAGCCGTTCCAAGTCCTCAATCCCCTGCTCAATACAGAAATTGTACAGGAGCTTTAGAGGTACAAGAAATCTTTCTCTTCGTAGCTTCCAGTCTTTTTCATTCTCCAGTATGTAATTCAACATAAAGAATATCTGATACTTGACCTGCTCCGCTGCTTGTAAGGAAAAATCAAACAGCAGCTCTTCTTTATTCCGGATGTAATAGAAAGTCTTTGCAATCTCAATATCCGGATGATACAGGAGAAATATCTTTCCCCCGGTATATCTTAACTTCCGTTCCTTAAAAGGAGCTTTATCACATTCCTTCTGGATGGAAGCAAGTTTCATGTTATCCAGTGCTTTTAAATACTCCAATCTTTTCTGACCGTTGATGGACTGTTTGACATAGGCTTCATATGAGGCACGGATTTCATAAGTAATATCCCCTGCCCTTTTGATGCCGTGTGCCATAAGATAAACTTCCGTCTTCTTTATGGCAGCTATCAACTTCCTGCCAGCTTCCAGTTCTTTCAAAAACGCTTCGTTCTGTGGAGCGTAGAAAGAGTACTGTAATGTTTCCATGCATCCTGCATAGAGTATTTTCTGCTTATCAGAAAAATTTTCTTTCTGACTGATATACGTTCTGTAATCCTGTATATCCTCGTCTGTGACATCCTCTATGGAATAGATGCCCTCTTGTAAAAGGAAATCCCTGACAGCTGCCCTTTGTCTGCCCTGCACCGTGGCACAGGCATCAAGCTGTGCATCCAGTTCTGCAATCCGGGCAGTCATGTCAAACTGCAAAAGACTTAAAGCAGCCATCAGTCACACCCCCTTTATATCAATTTATCCACCATATATAGTGACTTGTTTTTACTGTAAAATTCATCTGTTGCCTGACTAAGTTCATCCGCATCTATATTCAGATACTTTTCTGTCGTGCTGATATGCCTGTGTCCTAATGCTTTGGAAATCAGTGCCAAATCCCATCCACTCTTACGCCTTTCATTTGCGAAATAATGTCTTAGCATATGTGGAGTTGCCTTGATTCCGGTTTTCTCTTCCAGTCTTCCAAGCATGGCATAGACCGTATTCACGTTTTCCGGCTCCCCGGCATTTTCTCCGGAAAGATTGACAAACAGATAATCGCCATCCTTTAATAGCTCTCTGTTTTCGGAAAGATAATACATGAGGATCTCCATAGTCTCTGCGCTTATCTTTGCTCTGCGGTATTCCGCATTCTTGGCTCTGGCAGCATTCTCATTATCCTCACGGTATTCCACACGGATCACTCGCTTATCATAGTCAATGTCCTGCGTGTACCGGATGCCAAGAAGCTCTCCGATACGAAATCCGGTTTCTGACAGTAATAGAAGCATCAGCTGGTCACGGCAGTTTGCACACGCTTCCAGTAAGGTAATGATGCAGTCCTTTTCAATGGTCTTTCCAACGTGTTCTTCTTCCTTTAAGTATCCTTTGAATGTTCGGCAGGTTACGGAGAACCTGACACCTACATTATTGGAAAAAGAAACTACCCGGCTTGATAATACCTTTAAGTCATGAAACTGCTCGTATTCCAGTTCCAGAAAGGTAAACCATCCAAACACATCCCTTAGATATGTGTTGCAGGTTGCATTCATTGGCTGCTTTCTTTCCTTATCTCCGTTATGCTTCCCACTTTTCAGCCATGCAAGAAACTCTGTGAAATGCAAGTGCTGTTCGCTATAGGGAAGTTCTGACACATCCCCCAGCTTTACATCCTTTTCCTCTAAGTAACTCATGTAATAGGAAATGGAAAATGCAATCCGCTTAACCGTGTTTGGAGATTTCTTTGCCCTTGTCATATGCGTAAGATACTTGGTAGGCAGTGGCATAATAGACATATCTTCCATACAGCGGATGAAGAAATAAGTAACATTTCCATCCTGCACCCTGTCAACTGTGTACGGATTCATCTGACCACCTCCATATTCATTTCTTACACAATACACATTATACACAAATTGACATGGTATGTCAATTATTTATTGACTTATCATGTCAATTCATATCAATTATGTTTGAACTGCAAATTTTCTAAATTGACTTTTTGTGTCAATTAGTTTACTATATTATCGGAGGAATCTATTATGAACTCGAAATATAATCCACAAGAATTTGCTGCGCTTTTGCAGCTCGCAATAGGAAATACAATGAAAAAGGAATTTGCCAGTAAGATTGATGTATCCCCGGAATATTTATCAAGGATACTGAACTCAAAGCTGGCAAATCCTCCTTCCATAGGTAAAATTCAGTCAATCGCCCAGAATGCAAGTAATGGTGTAACCTATGCACAGCTTTTATCCGCTGCCGGATATGCTGTACAGGATGAAACTGATCCATACCATGCTGTTATCGCATCCCTGTCAGAGAATGTAAAAAAATTCATGCAGGGTACAATATTGACTGCACTTTCCGTATCTGGCATTCCCTGTACTTTGGAGCAGGAAAGAAAGGACACCGACTATCATTTGTCAGTATCCTTTCCCTCCGGTGCTATCTCGCACTGGCATTTTATTTTTCTTTCAAACACTACAGAGGAACTGATGAAAAAAGATTTCCATGCTCTTTATCTGCAACTGGCATTTGAAAAAATATCCGATACGGAAAAAATCAGCTTCGTAACATCAAGTAAAGAAGAATTTGACCTGTATGCATCAAAGATACCGGAAAACCTCTCCCTTAATCTTTCTGTCATTCTGATTGATGAAAAGAATCTTACCATAGAAAAGGAATGCTGGATTAAATCCACGCCATCCCTTTCCAGTAAAGACATTTCCATTTACACTTTATGATTCATCCGAATTTAACAGCAAAATTATAGAGTGGAGCAGCTATTTGGTTGCTCCACTCCATCGTTTTCACTGTTAAACAGAATAATGTTCATAGTTGTTGTTCGCCATATTTGCCACGCACCCCTGACCGCATCCGATACATCCGGATACAGGGAGAAAATCAGCCCATCCATGTAGGTCTTTGGATGTCATAGGTAACTAGCCTCTCCGTGGTTCGCACCGAGTCGTACTTCTACGAAAGTCTCATTATTCCTAATATGTATCTTGGCAGACAGTCCGTACCAATAGGGCTGTTTTAAGTTGCTTGTCCTCGCTCATGGCGCAAGTCTTACCTGCTGTCATATATAGGTTCTTGTAACTGATTCCTGTATATCCAATTTTCAAGCTGCAATAAGAAGCGGTATAAAACCCCTTCACATATAAGCCGAAAACTGGGCAGGGTGTCCGAAAGTTTTTCCATATTTTTTTATATTTTTTTCCTATGCCTACAATGTACCATTTTCAAGCATATCAAGGACTGCTTTTGCATTTGTCTTAGATTCCATGCATCCTAATTTTTTCTCATTCGCATCCAAGACCAGCTGCATTGCATCCTTGACCTTATCCGATTCAATGATTCTGATCATGGCATTTGCACGTGTGGTTGTTCCGGAAATATCATCATCAATGCCCGGATACTCCAGATAGAGGCTCTTGATGAACTCTTGTTTTCTGTCTGCATCCTGCCATTCCGCTTTTCTTTTCAGAAATTCCAACATAAACGAACCTACATACCACAGACCTGCGCTCCGGCATACATCCTTTAATTCAAAGTGGTTTTCAATCTTCTTCGACATTGTTCGACCTCCATATCCTGTATTTGTACCAATATTAGCATAAAAAAATGCAACCGGGTTTAACTAAGGACATCCGGCTGCAACATTTTTATAGACCACAGGAAAATTTTCTCATGGTTATAATCCGTTTATACTCTTTTTTGTTATGCTTCTTTAGATATTCCATGTGCTCCCTTTGAGCTTCATCTATCTTTCTGGCTCGCTCAATGAGTGCTTCATATTCCTCATCCGAAATTTCAATGCATGGTTGATTATCTCGCTTTTCTGCGCAAAACAGTTTCTTTAGTATTCCCATCTTTTCCCCTATCATCACAATATGGCTGTATCATTATGTACTACAATTATCAGCGCTGATATATTATCAATAAAACAAAAAATCCCACTTGTCAAGTGTCGTGCAACTTGGCAAGCAGAATTTTCCGTTTTTGAAAATAGTTAAGCCCCTCACTAAAGGATGCTATCGACTACTTATCATATTAAGCTTCCGTGATATATAATTCCTTCAGACCAATGGAGTATGTCTTATCGTTCCGGTGTCTGCTTTACTTTTGTTTCAGGCTTTTTTGCTGCATTTTCAGCTGCTTTCTCCTGTCCTTCCTTAATCTTACCCCGGATGGATGTCTTTTCCTTCGGCTCTTTTACTGCATCCTTCTCTGTCTGCTGTACCTTTTCATCCACGCCATCCATTGCAATATCCTTTGCCTGCTGGTAAGTATCAAGAATCTGCTGATTCAGCTGCTCCCTGAACTCTTTTGTAGTCGGATAACATACATCCCGGTATTCCGGATTTCCATGCTCGTCCGTCAGATTTGTCTTCACACTCGGCATAGATACGAAAAGCTCTCCGTCCTTATTTTCCTTAATGGAAATGTTATTGACCACAAAGCCCTCATCAATCGTCATCCTTGCCAGTGCCTTTGTGACATTATCGCCCTCGATTGGAACTACCGTAATGGCAATATCCGGTGTATCCTTTCCTGTCCCGGTATCAAACTTCACATCCTGCCCGGTCTTGAAGCTCTCCAGAATTGCACCATAAAGCTGCTCCCTAAACTCTTTTGTAATAGGATGGCAATAATCCTGAAATACGGTACGTTCATTTTCATCCACCTTACGTGTCGGGTAGCTCGGCATGGATACAAAAGGCTCATTATCCTTGCCTTTGTAAATATTCATGCTCCTTGCCTTAAAGCATTCTCCAAAAGTGACATTTGCTACGCCCAGCTTTCCGTTCTCCTGCTTGGCATAAGGGTTGGTTTTTACTGTTACTTCCATTTTTACCTGCCTTTCCAACAGCTTGTACTGTTTTCACATGATTTTCTTTAGAGGAATTACCTCTTATCTATTAGCCGAAAATCTGGCAAGGTGTCCGAAAAAATATATAGTTTCCTCATGGGGGCTACACCCCATACCCCTGTGAAATCAACGAAAGCAACGATTTCCTGTCAGAACTCGTTGCTTTCATTGATTGTAATGTTGGTACTACTGGCTGTTGCAGTAATTCTCCAATCATTTACAATCCGGCTGCTTCATAATTTTTGTGCAAGGCAAGCTACTATCTCTCCCCTGTTATTTCTATCAGGAAATAGGGTTAAATATGGAAAGTGTCATTGCTATGTTATCCGTACTTCCATACGCTAATTCGTTCTGTACCTTTTCAACCGGATCATCTATCTTTTCAAAGAAATCCCTGAAATTCTTACAGCTTTTCATGTTATCAAACAGAAACATTACTTTAGGACAGGCGATACCGTTATTGATGTCCCCACTATTATAGAATAGCTGATTGATCTCCTCGCATTCCTTACATACATTCTGGTAATATAATCTGAACTGCAAAGTATCCATGCTTACAAGATATAGGTACTTATCCTCCACACTTTCCTTGTCAAGCATATTGCATACCAGTGTCTTAATGCTATCGTTTGCATCAAATAATAACGTAATTCCCTTCCGAATATCCGGAAAACTGTTTTCATACACCATATCTAATCCTCATCAAAATCGCCCCATAATACAGATTTCCCTACCTGTAAATACCATCCTTTGTGTGCCGTATCATACTCAATCCATTCCCCGGCTACCCTTAATGTCTCAATGTATCGCTGCACACTTCTTGGGGAAATCTCCAGTTTTTCTGCCAGCTCTGCGCTTGTAATGTACGGCTGTCTTCTTATGGTGCTTAATATCAAAATTGCATTTGCCAGTGTCGCACTAAAATTTTCACTTTTCTTTTGTTTCCTATATGCCGAAAGCAATATGTATTTCAGATTTTCCTTCAGCGTATCAAAATCCTTGTAAACGGCAATATGATTCTTTAGGTTTGCCGGGACAGTCACATCTCCTATGAAAATCATTGTCTCTGAAAGCGGTGCTACCTCTCCATAAAAATCATACAGCATTTCCATATCTGACTGACTCATGGCATCTGCCCTTACAATTACTGCAAATTCGTCTATTGCAATAATATCCGTTACAACATCCGTATCCATAATTCCACATTCCTTCTGTGGCAAATGCTTCTCTATAAATGCATTTTCCTCTTCATCAAGCCCGAATGTCGCTACCAGTTTTGCGTGCATAATCCCTTCCCCTTTCCTTTATTCTACAGGAAGTTTCAAAAACATTTCTCTTATATGCAACATATCTCTATACAGTGGTTCAAAAAGTCTTTCATGTCCTCTGCACCCCTCAAGATTTGTTACCTGTGGGTGGCAAAAGCTAATAATAGGAATACTTTTACCATTTATTTCAGTAAAGTAATACCACCAATCACGATCGAATGAAATTGAACGAAACGAGTTCCATTCAGTAGAATTTGGTAGCACATAATCTTTTAGCAGCGTTGCATTCCCTGTTATTCCTGATGCAGTCAATCCGCAGCAAATGATAATGTCCGGATCGCACAAGTATATTTCATCCAAAATTCTTTTATGTTGTGCCATTACCGAGTCCAGTAATTCATTTCCCTTTGTGCGATTGATGCCACCCTCTTTTTTCAGATTCATCACTGCAATACGTTTTAGCTGTTCAACACGCCTTTCCTTAGACATATCATGTGGATATTCTTCATTACCATCCAGTAATGCCTTTGACCATCTGCCTATATTATTCCATGTCTTCCAACCGCTTCCATTTTTACGCAACTCATCACACAAATTCCGTTCTGATTGGCAATTCATATCTCTAAGCACAAACAAAATATGTGGATTTTCATAATATTCTGCATCAACTATTCCATCCGAAATAAACGCATCAAAGCAAAACTCTTTTTTCCAATTATCAAATAATGTTTCCCATTCATTCATACATTTTGCTCCCTTCGCTTTTTCTTTAGTTTACCACCTGTACACGACAACAGTATGGCAGAGCATAACTTTTATTTTAATTATACTCCACCATACCTGCCTTAGAAACAACTATTTCTCTTCCAACGCTTTTCTTAACTTAGCCAGTATTCTATCACGTTTATTAAGAAGTGTAGACTTTGCCGTATCAGTCTTCTTCGCAAGTTCTCTGATTGACATACCTTTCCAGTACAAATCCCTTATCATTTCAATTTCATCATCAGTAAGTAAAGCAAGTGCTTTAGGGAGCTTATCCAGAAATATCTTCTGGATAACTTCCTCCTCTACATCCACACCGCTATCCTTTATCGGTACATCCGTTGAGCTGTCTTCTGCTCTTAGGGTTGAAAAAAGGATCAGGCTGTTATCCTGATCCCTTTCTACCAAGTAGCGTTCCCTGCGCTCCATTCTGTGATAGGTTTCATATACTTCTCTACTGACTTTTACCAGTTCTCCGTCCACCTTAATCACATAGTTGTCTCTTTCCTTAAATTCTCTCATTGTCCTGTCCTCCCGGAATTTTAATTGTCTGGGAGTGTGGCAGGGCATAAAAAAAGCCCCATATGATTTCTCACATGAGGCAATGCCTTTTGGTATGCTTTTCTCCCAGCATACCAATCCTACCACTTGACAGGTCGGACTTTCAGTACGGACTATCTCGTACATTTATCGTAAATCTGTCGGAAATAAGTCGGACTTTATTTTATTGTTAATGTTCTGGGCTTTGATTCTGCCGATTCAATCAGCCCCTCTTCTTTTAGCTGCACCAGATAATGATGCACACTGGATGTGGATTTCAACCCGGTCATCATGCAAAGTTCCCTGACGGTTGGCGGAAACCCTTTCTTTTCCGTATATGTACGAATGCAGCTTAATACTTCCATTTTCTTAATACCATTTCTTAGCATCCGCATAACACCTCCTGTGGCATATCTTTCATTTCATCTGCCACTTCTGAAATAAACCGCATCATTTTAGGAAGTTCGTCTCCCCATAAGGACACGCCAAATACATAGATAGCCTCTTTTTTCCGGTCATAAAAAGTGCTCCTCTCTAAAGAAAAAAGTTCCAAAAGCTCTGATTCTGTATATTTGAATTTATCCAGATAACAGCGTGACAGTATTTGAAAATATAAATCTCCATTATACGGAAATTCTCTTACTTTAATCATGGCACTATCGACAAGCTCTATCATCCATCTGGTTTCAAATAAGCTCTGTACCCTTTCCTCAAACTGCATTTTCTTTTCCTGTGGTGCAAAACTTTCCAGATACACCAATGCATCCGAAAGCTGACCGCTGCAATAGCATACAAGATTTTCCTCCATCTCCTCTGCCCTGTATGCGGTAGACCAGCATACATCCCGGTAAATGGATAACAGCAGTTTTGCCCTTGCATACACATCCTCCATTGAAATCTTCTGAATGTGGCAAATTCTCTGTATACTGTTTAATGCTTGCGTATTTTTTCTACTCATAGTCTTTTCTCTCCCTTGCATGAATCTTGTTGATCTGTGACTGGCATAATCCGTAAAGGGAAAGTAAACAGACTATACCGACAATGGTAAGTTCCGACACGCACACCTGCGCTGCCATTGCCAAGATTTTTACGTTATCGAGGGATAATCTATAAACCCAATGCATATTTATTTGCGTTCAACAAACCACCTGTAATTTTCTTCATAATATAAGTAATGCTCGCTTCCGGCTATCATGCAGGTATACCGTAATCCTACACCCCCTGCTTTCCGGCTTGCAGCCCGTTCACAGTGTTTGATACGTTCTATTTCATATTTCGTGCCGTCTTCCCATGTAATGCAAAGTGGTCTAAGCTGACCATCTGCCGTGAATTTAGCATCTACATCTACATATACCTTTGCATCCATTTTAATCATCCTTTCAAAAACGGATATATGAGAATACAAAATACAGCCAATCCTTCCACAATCCGCATTGCTACCCGAAAAATTCTGTCTATCAATTTATTACCGTCTACTGCTCCCACCACTTCAAAGAATAAAAGCATGATGAGGGTTGCAAATAGCGAAACAATTCCACCATAGAAATACATGATATATGCCAAAAATGAAAATCCTGCCAGCAGAATCAATCTACCTTTACGTGTTGCTAAAAGTGCTTTCTGCAAATCAATTTTCTTTAAAGCATAAAATTCATTCTCCGCTTCTGTCCTGTAAAGCTCTTTTTCAGACACTTCTAATGCTGCGGCTATTTCTGCTACCTGCTGTTCTGATACTCCACGTTTGCAGTAATTTGTTATAGTCTGTGGTGTACAGTGCAATTTATCTGCCAAATCTTTTTTCATCATTCCTTTATCTGCCAAGATTCTCTCCAGATTGATTACAAATAATTTCTGCTTGTCTTCCTTTTTGATTTCTTTCTTCATTTCTCTCTGCCTCCTTGCCTACATCATACACACTATAGACATTGTGTAGCAATTCACAGTTATGTTTATGCCATCACACCTGTCCGGTTTCCGGATTCCATATAGCCATGCGGATGAACGGTATGATCCTCTTTTGCATTAACATCCGATAATACCCGGTCACAATACATAAGTCCTCTTTGAATACTCTTATATCCAAATCTCCTTCTGATTTCATCCACCGTGCGGTCTGCCCGGCGCAATTTATCACGATATGCCTCATCCACAAAAAGACTTAACTGTGTCGCACAACATGGGTTGGTCAAATCAGATGCCCTTACCCCAATGCTCCGGATTGGTTTCTCCCATTTATAATTTCCCCGGAAAAGTTCTAATGCCGTTTCTGCAATTTCATTTGTTATGTCAGTGGGATTGCTGATTTTCTTTTGCCTTGTAAAGCTGTACAGTTCATTATCTCTTACAGATATTTCCACTACATTACAGGCAAAATTATTCTCCCGAAGTCTCGCTGACACACTTTCTGATAAAGCATAAGTTATGATTGCCACATCCTCATAGGTTTCTAAGTCTCTGGGTGTAGTTGTACTGTTTCCAATACTCTTTATGGGCGCATGAATGTTTTCCCGGTTCACTGGTGTCTGGTCTTCTCCATTTGCAAACAGGCTAAGTACCAGTCCAATTTTTCCAAATACGGATTTCAACAGTTTCGGATCAGCCTGTGCCAGCTGCCCTATCGTAAGAATGCCAAGCGTCCTTAACTTCTTTTCCGTACTCCTTCCCACATACAGTAAGTCGGATGCCGGAAGTTTCCAGACAATATCCTTATAGTTTTCCTTACTGATAACTGTAATTGCATCTGGCTTTTTGTAATCACTTCCCAATTTAGCAAATATTTTATTCCAGCTTACTCCGATACTGACGGTTATTCCCAGTTCTCGTTTAATACGGTTACTGATTTGATTTGCAATCTGAAATCCATCCCCCTTTAAGGTGCAGCTATCCGTTACATCCAGCCACGACTCATCCACACCGAAAGGCTCCTGCATATCCGTATAGTCTGCATAGATTTCATGTGCAAGTCTTGAAAACCGCAAATACAAATCCATTCGTGGCGGTACAAACACAATATCCGGGCATACCTGCTTTGCTTGCCAGAGTGCCATCCCGGTCTGAACTCCGGCTTTCTTTGCTAACTGGTCTTTTGCCAGCACGATACCATGTCTTGCTTCCGGATCGCCACCAACAGCTAAAGGTTTTCCTCTTAATTCCGGATGATGCAGTAATTCAATACTGGCGTAACAGTTGTTCATATCTGAATGTAGTATTGTTCGCATATTTACGCTCCTTTTGCTTGACAAAATGTGCAACATCAGTTACTATAAACATGCAACTTATTTTCACATTTATTGATTATATGCAATTAAGTTTCACTTGTCAATACTGTTTTAATAAGAACGTGAAATTGATTTTCACATTTTGGAGGCAAACATGAAATTCGGCGATAAGATTAGAGAATTAAGAAAATCGAAAGGTATCACGCAAGAAGAATTAGGAAAATTGGTCGGTGTTTCCATTAGAACCGTTATCAACTATGAAAAAGGCTCTTGCTATCCCAAAAGTCATGAAATATATGCGAAATTAGCTGATATATTAGAATGTGACGAAAATTATTTAAAGACAGAAGATGAAGATTTCATTACCACTGCTTCTGAACAATACGGCTCACGTGGAGCTGCACAGGCACAACAGATTTTGGATCAGACCGCAGCTATGTTTGCTGGTGGAGAATTATCTGACGAAGACAAGATGGCTTTCCTTCATGAAATCCAGTCTCTTTACTTTGATTCCAAAGAACGTGCCAAAAAGTTCACACCGAAAAAGTTTCAGCCTGTCGATACCAATTAGCACCTGTCCGTTTTATGGGACTGATTATTTTGTATAATCATCATACTGGATAAACTGACTGGGGGTGTTAATGTTAGATGGGAATGTCCTATATTTATAATGAGGTAGAACATCTGGTAAAAAAGTATAAAAGCCGTAATCCGTTTGACATTTTATCCGCTATGAATGTGGTTGTAAAAGAAAGCGGAGCATACCAGAAATTAAAAGGTTATTGTTTTTCTGCTAACCGCACGGTATATGTTGTAATCAATGAAACCCTGCATCCGGCAGAAAAGTTAATTGTAGCTGCACATGAGCTTGCGCACATTATTCTTCATAAGAATATGTTGCAGATGGCTCCCATGAAGGACAGCGTATTATATGATATGAAATCAGAAACGGAGTATGAGGCAAACTTATTTGCAGCTGACCTTCTTATAGCAGATGAAGATATTTCAGATATGTCAAAAGATGAAGATATGGACTACTTTAAGATGTGTCAATGCTTAAACACCAGTCCCGATCTTATGAGTTTCAAGCTGTTCAGCTTAATAAAGCGTGGCTATTCCTACCCTATGCCCCCTCTTGATATGAACAGTACGTTTTTAGGAAAGACTACCAACGCAAATACTATAACCGAATCATAAAATGCCTATATATTACTCTGCTAACCATGCCAGTCTTCGGACTGGCACTTTTTGGGTTATCGCCCTGATTGCCTTTATATGGCTTTTACTGCTCCAAGTGACCGGACTTTCCGGCTAATAAAATATAAAGGAGACAGTATCATGGAAGTAAATTTTACACTAATTGGAATCCGGATTGCAAAAATCCGCAAGGAACGAAACCTATCACAGATGGAGCTTGCAGAGTTGTCAAACCTATCCCCCTCCTACATCAGCCATATTGAAACAGCAAAGAAAAAGCCCAGCCTTGAATCTCTGGTAAAAATCGTGAATGCACTGAATATTACCGTGGATGAGCTGCTTTGTGGCAATCAAATTTACGATCCCAATGCTTACCAGACAGATATTGACATCTTACTGGAAGATTGCACACTTGTGGAACGATTTTTCCTATTCAGGATATTGGAAGAAACAAAAAAAATTGTCCGGGAATCTGATTTAATATCTCATATCTTTTCAGATCAAAATACATACTAATCAATTACTCTTTTTATGGACTATAGGGATAGTGCTGTCCCTATAGTCTATTTCTATATTTTATGAAAAATCTATAATTGTATCTATCACATACGGAAAGGTTGTCATGCTATGAAAGTCGCAGAGGAAAAAGCCGGCAGTGTTGCAGCTCAAAAAGAAAAAATACGTGAACGATATAAGGGTATTGATTCTGATATGCTGGATGTAATCCCTGCTATCCCACCAGAAGATTTTTACCATACACAAGTAACGAAACGTGTTGGTGTTTATGCAAGAGTATCAACGGATGATCCCAGACAGACTTCATCCTACGAACTGCAAAAGAATCATTATGAAGATGTGGTTAAGCGTCATGATAACTGGGTATTAGTTAAAATCTATGCAGACGAGGGGATATCCGGAACATCTCTACAACATAGGGATGCCTTTTTGGACATGATTGCAGACTGCAAGGCAGGAAAACTGGATATGATTATCACAAAAACAGTTGCCAGATTTGCCAGAAATGTACTCGACTGTATCGGATATGCCAGAGAACTTGCTGCCATGCAGCCACCTATCGGTATTTTTTTTGAGACTGAAAATATCTACACCCTAAATAGTAATAGTGAAATGAGTCTTTCATTTATTGCCACACTCGCACAGGAAGAAAGCCATACCAAAAGCGAGATAATGAATGCCTCCATAGAAATGCGTTTTCGCAGAGGAATTTTCCTTACTCCGCCTTTACTTGGTTATGATAATGATGAGGACGGAAATCTTGTCATCAATGAAGAGGAAGCCAAAACGGTACGGTTGATTTTCTTTATGTATCTATACGGTTATTCCTCACAAAAAATCGCTGATACATTAACAGAGTTGGGAAGACGCACAAAACTTGGTAATACGAAATGGTCATCCAGTTCAGTCCTTCAGATTTTGCAGAATGAACGCTGCTGCGGAGATGTTCTCGCCAGAAAAACATTTACACCTAATTACTTAAACCACAAATCGAAAAAAAATAAGCAGGACAGAAATCAGTACAGACAGAAAAATCATCACGAAGCAATTATTTCAAGGGATGATTTTCTTGCAGTGCAACAGCTTATTTATAATTCCAAATATGGAAACAAAGGTATCCTGCCGAGACTCCATGTAATTGAAAAGGGTGTACTTGTTGGATATGTTCCAATAAATCCTCGCTGGTCTGGTTTTCAGGCAATAGATTACATGAATGCCTCCCAAAGTATTAGTAACTGTACGGTACAAAGTACAGATGATATGCTGGAAGTACAGGCAAACTCTGGGGACTTTGACTTGCGTGGTTACGAAGTGGCAAGAGGACAATATTTTTCTGATACCCACCGGATAACAGTTACCTTTACCATTCATGAAATAAAATTTAGTACTGCCTCCGTCAGACAATTTCCCTCCTGCAGCCATGTGGAAATACTAATTCATCCAAATAAAATGATGTTTGCTGCTCGCCCTACTGATAAGGATAACCGCAATCATATTCAGTGGTCAAAGGTTCATGATGCCGTATCTGTACCACGCATGATAAGTGGAAATGCGTTTCTTCCTGTACTGTTTGAAATTCTTGGATGGAATACTTCATACCGATACCGGGCAACCGGACAATTACTACAAAATGGTACTGACTGTATTCTGATTTACAACCTGCGTGATACAGAAGTATTTATATCCAAAAACTGTCTGCAAGAAACCCATACCTCCCAAGAAGCACTTTCTGATGATATTCTGCCATTTACTACTGGCGCAAAGAAAGATATTGTTGCATACCCGGCAGACTGGGCTTCCAATTTTGGCGAAAACTACTATGCACAGGCATACGCTCCCGAAATTGCTGAATTTTCAACTGATGAATGCTGGCATACACAGGCGCATGGTACTCCCTATTACAAAAAGGATGATTTAGATGTTTCATCTCCCGAAACATTACAAAGTAATATCAACAAAATACTACAAGAAATAAAACAGGAGGATACGAATGGATGAACTATCAATTACCGAGGGAAAGAATAATGCAACTGATCTCCCTGATGATTTAGTAGAGGATGAAACTTTTAGCTTAGATGGATACCAAGTCGTAAGAGGAGAATTTTTTGCTCATATTTTTGAGCCATCCTTTACATTCAACAATTACAAAGTTTCCGTTAATACAGCTTGCATCAAAAAACTTCCATCTACAGATTTTGTTCAAATTCTGGTTAATCCGGAAGAAAAGAAACTTGCAGTAAAGCCATGCCCCGAAGAAACGAAAGATTCACTCCGCTGGTGTAGTGCAAATCAAAATAAAAGAACACCTAAACAGATTACTTGCCGTGTATTCTTTGCTAAAGTAATTGCGTTAATGGGTTGGAATCCTAACTATCGGTATAAGTTACTTGGAAAGTTATTAAAATCCGGCGATGATATTCTCTTTGTATTTGACCTTACTACTCCGGAAATCTTTAAGCGTGAGGAAAAAGAGGGAGAGAAACCGAAATTATCTCGTACCCCTACCTATCCGGCTGACTGGCAGAATCAATTTGGTCTTCCTGTGGAAGAACACCAAAACACGATTACGGTTAATACTTTCAACGGATATACCGTTTTCGGAATCCAAAAGACCACGGATTCTGCAAAAACTGACACAGATAAAGATGAAACTGTTATTCCTGATGGTACTGCTCCATCCGAAAGAAAGGAAGAATACACATATGAACAGACAACACTCTTTGAAACCAACCCTATCCGTTGACCTGAAAAAGAAACGTATCCGTATCCATAAAGTTACGCTGCACCTCTTAGGCGATCCGGAATACATCCAGCTGCTTGTTAATCCGCTAAACCATACCATTGCTTTGCGTAAAAGCATACAAGAGGATTATCTTGCACATAGGATCAGAAAGGAGCAGCTTACCGGGAAAAACTGTTATGAATTGTACAGTACTGATTTTGTAAACACACTTTGTAAGGTAAATACTACTTGGGATGAAAACGAAGCCTATCGTATTTATGGAGTATTTTTTCAAAATGAGGGACTTGTCAGCTTTGACATGAATGCTACAATCCCACTTTCAAAACAACAGGAGTAAATTGATGCCGAAACCAAAACTCAAATGTGATAAAGAATTTATGATGCTAAAACAGCCCCTCCCAGAAGATGCCTATACATCCCTAGAAGAAGATATTTTTGACAATGGATGTACTTCGCCACTTTTAGTATGGGAGAACACAATTATTGATGGCTATAAAAGGTATGAAATCTGCCATACCTGGCAGTTCGACTACCAGACAAAACAGATTGACTTTTCCTGTCGTGAGGAAGCTCTGCTCTACATCTGCATTGACCAGCTAAAAAGAAGTGACCTTTCTAAAGAAGCCATCTGCTATCTCATTGGAAAACGCTTTGAATTAGAAAAGACACTCAATACACAAAAAGCTGCCAATTTACTTTATGAAGAAAAGACTGCACAAAAATTACATTCCGTTGGAAGACACACAAATTTCAGCTTTCAGACCGCAATCGAACTTGGGAAAGAATATCATATCTCTCATAATACCGTTTACAAATATGGCATTTACGCCCGGCACATAGATATTATATGGGATAAAGAGCCGGAGATTGTTCGTAAAATTTTTTCCGGCAAGCTTAAAATTTCCCACGAAAATGTTATAGAGCTTGCTCGTTTGCCAAAAGGAAATATCAGAACCCTTAATGAACATCTATCTAAAAGTGGTATAGAGCATATTGGGTATTCTGATATGCGCCATGAATTACAATGGAAACGTATCTCCGCTGCCACGAATCCGGCACAAAGACGGGAAAAACCGCCAACACCGGATTTTGAGATAAAAAAACAACCAAAATATGATCCTGATGCAGAAATATCCAGCCTGTCCCTCACAATTCCTTCATGGGTGGGAACTATCAAACGAGTATGTGATAATGCAAATTTTCCAGAAATATCACAAACTGCACAGGATAAATTATTGAGACAGCTCCATTTACTCTATGAAGCTGTTCAGCCCCTATTAGACCAGCTTAGAGAGGAGAATCACAATGGATGATTTGAGTATGTATGTCCCAAATGTACATTTTGAACAGATACCAATTAAAAACCTTGTTTCTGATCAAGAATATCAGCGTAACCTTTCCATCAAGCACGTAAGGAAAGCTGCGGAAAACTTTGACCTTTATCAGATTAACCCTGTTAAAGTCAGCAGGAGAAATGGCATAAATTATGTATTTAACGGACAGCATACCATTGAAATTGTCGCTATGGTTTCCGGATCACGTGAGACTCCGGTGTGGTGTATGATTTATGATGATTTGGAGTATTCGCATGAGGCTGACATATTTGCAAACCAGATGAAATATGTAAAGCCTTTATTGCCTTATGAAATATTCATTGCAAATATTGAAGCAGGAAGTGACAAACACCTGCTTATCCGTGACCTTGTAGAAAGCTATAATCTAAAGATTACTCCGTCTGCCTGTACTGGGGGCATATGTGCAGTCTCTACATTGGAAAAAATATATGATAAATACGGTTTTCAGATTTTAGACCATGTACTGCGTTTATGTATTGGCACATGGGAAGGTGCTGCTAACTCATTTTCCTCAAATATCATGAACGGTATTGCAAGACTTCTAAACGCATTTGGGGATAGCCTAAAAGATGATATATTCAAAGATAAAGTCGGAAGCGTTACCATTAAAGAACTCAGCCGGACTGCTAAAGAAAGAAAAGGCGGTGCTATGGGTTTTGCAGAAGCCATGTTAATTGAATATAATAAACGTGCAAGAGGAACTGCCCTTCGTTTTGATGTCTTACATTCCAGCCGTGCATCCAAGCATCAATTTCCACACGAAGCGGAGTCCAAAGACAAAAACATGGGTAGCAATCAATCTGATAACATTGGCGAAGCAAAACAACTGGATATTTTCAGCTCACAGGATACAGAAAAAACGCCCCAGTAAAATGAGGCGTTCTGTACTTTATGCCATATGTTCATGATTATATTTGAGTTGCATTAACTTTTTATATATAGTTGATTTACTTCCAAATATTTTCTGCAATTTAGCCTTTTCGGTATGGTATACATCATCTTTGCTTCTGATACCCTCTGAAAAAATCTTTACATATTGGTTTTGAGTAAATGATACCCCTATGCTTTCATCCTCTAAATCCTTCCGACTATATACATGAACCCCATATAACCCACATATTTTTATCAATTCTTCTTTTGTACTGGCTCCCATATTCCGGATTTTAAGCATCTCTTCCTCTGCTATATCTTCTACTTGGCGTAGGTCATTTATCCGGCTTCTGAAAAGTATCGTCCGTAATCTTGTAGACATAGTAAACGTCAAATCCTGCGCCTTGGCTAATTGATCTTTTTGTGCCACACTCTAAATGACACGAAAAAACTATTAGTTTTTTAGAGGAGGCTAAAGCGCATGGATCAATTAACTCACACTGTCCGCAGGTCGAACTGGATAAACATCATTCGACAGTGCCAGGACAGACCGGCAGGCACTACGGCAAAGCATTGGCTTGCTGAAAACGATATTTCTGAAAAATCTTACTATTACTGGCTCCGAAAGATCCGCCGGGAAGTCTGTGAACAGGAAGGACTCCAGAAAGTCACCAACCCGTCTGCCCTCTCTTTTGTAGAAATCCCGGTAAAAACAGCTCTGGACACAGCACCGGTGCCAACCGTCCCAGCAGCAATGACTCCGGTTGCAGTGATCCGATCAGGCCACCTGACTCTGGAATTATCAAACGATATTTCAGAGTCCCTGCTTTGCAGGCTGCTGCAGGAGGTGCTTCATGCTTGAAGATGCTGCCGGTATCCGCAGAGTCGTGATTGCCTGCGGATATGTGGATCTGCGCAAAGGGATCGATGGGCTGTCCATGATCATCGGAGACAGATACCATCAGAATCCTTTTGAAAAGGGAACTTTATTCCTGTTCTGTGGCAGACGGTCCGACCGCATCAAGGGACTTCTATGGATGGGAGACGGTTTCCTTCAGCTCTACAAACGGCTGGAGGCAGGTTCCCTGTCCTGGCCGAGGACCAGCGAAGAGGCCGCAGACCTTACAGAGGAACAGTTCCGTTATCTTATGATGGGGCTGAATCCCCTGAACCCCAAAGTCAGGGAAGTAACACCGCAAAAGCCCACCTGATCTTTGTGCAAAACATAGATTTTTTGTGCCTGTTATCCGGTCAGATCCATTCCCGGTGTTACAGCCTCTCTAAAGGCTGTTTCATGGTCTGTGACGTATCCACAGGAGGATCCGGATAAAATTTCAGCATCTTGAAAACTTTATATTTCCCTGGCTCTATGACCATCACACCGCCATACAGGCATAGGCAGAATGACGAAACCTGCGGGGTTGCCGGTTCGCAATCCTTTGTGTTTTCTGGTATAATGAAAACAGTTTAAGGAGCGGAACAATGGCAGACAGACATACACTGGAAGAACTGAATAACTGCAGCCGGGAAGAACTGATCACCATCGTTCTTATGATGCAGGGACAGCTGGATACCCTGAATGAGAACATCGAGCGGCTGATCGAACAGGTACGCATAGCGAACAGCTATCGTTTCGGAAAACACACAGAAACGCTGGATTCCATAGATGGTCAGCTGTCCTTCTTTGATGAGGCAGAAAACTGCTGCGATCTGTCTGTCCCGGAGCCTGCTGCGGAGGAAGTACTTCCATCCAGACGTAACCATAAGAAAAAAGGACAACGGGAAACGGATCTGAAAGATTTCCCGGAAGAGATCCTTCCTCCTTATCAGGTATCCACAGAAGAACTGGATACGTTTTATGGTGCAGGCAACTGGCGCAGAATGAAGGATGAAACCTACAAAAGACTGCGCCATGAGCCGGAATCCTGGACGGTGGAAGTCCATACCGTGGAAGTCTACGTGGGGACCGGCGGAGATCATCAGGATGAATTCTTACGTGGAAAACGCCCCAAGGACCTTCTGCGTGGAAGCATCGTTACTCCTTCCCTGCTTGCATCCATTCTGAATGTAAAATATGTAAACTCCTCTGCACTGCACAGAGTCGAGCAGGAGTTTCAACGCAATGGTGTAAATATCTCCAGACAGACCATGTCGAACTGGATCATCCGGTGTGCTGAGAAATATTTCACACCGTTTGTGGATCGTATGAAGCAGGAACTGCTGTCCCTGCCGGTGACGCAGTCAGACGAAACACCGACACAGGTGATCGGTGACAGTGACCGTCCGAACAGTAAATGCTATATGTGGGTACACCGTTCCGGGGAGTTCTATAAGGAACGTCCTGTGGTGATCTACGAATACCAGAAAGGCAGGGATCACGAAAAGCCGCTGGAGTTTTACCGGAACTACAAAGGAGTTCTGGTCACGGACAGTCTGGAGCAGTATCATCTGCTGGACAAAAAACTGCCGGGAGTGACAAACGCAAACTGCTGGGCACATGCAAGAAGAGCCTTTGCAGATGCCGTAAAGGCAGCGGATAAAAAGGATCCCCTGTCAGTAAAAAATTCCGTGGCATACCAGGCATTACAAAAGATCGCAGAATTCTACCGGATCGATACCGAACTGAAAGAACTTCCGGCAACGGATCGCCTTACACAGCGGCAGACAAGGATAAAGCCGCTGGTTGAGGATTTCTTTGCGTGGGCAAAACAACAGGCTGCAGAATGTACGGTGCCTCCGAAATCCAGGACCGGACAGGGACTAAATTTTGTCATTCATCAGGAAAACTATTTAAAGGTATTTCTGACCGATGGGGATATCCCAATCGATAACTCCGCTTCCGAGCGGGCTATCCGGACTTTCTGTATCGGCAAGAAGAACTGGATGTTCCATAACACAGCAAAAGGTGCCGGAGCCAGCGCTCTTGTTTACAGTATTTCAGAAACAGCAAAGCTGAACAATCTGCGCCCATACTACTACTTCAGATATATCCTCACGGAGCTGCCTAAGTATTGTGACAAAAAAGGAAATATAGATCCGGCAAAACTAGATCAGCTGATGCCCTGGGCAGAGGAGCTTCCCGAGGAATGCCGGAAACCACGCCGCTCATAAAAGCGGCGTTAAATTTAAGGGTAGGCGCAGGATTTGACGTTTACTAGACATAGGTATTTCTGATACATCAATCGCATCATCCGGCAATTCGTCTTCTGATACTGGCTCTTCCAAATATTGAATATCTTTTCCGGTGCGTTTTGCATATTCAATTTCAGAACGTGTGCTATCTCCGATATATCCACCTACGTTAATCACGTAGATTCCATCTGAGATATCAATTTTTCGCTTGTGCATATCATCAAGCATAAGTTTTGTCTTGGTAAGGGTATCCTCATCCATCCCTTCCCACACTTCATTATCTCCGGAATGCCCGAACAACCCGACACTGATAACAATATTTCCGTCAAGAGTCAACTTTTTTTGCGCTTCCATAAACGCTTCCTTAAATCGGGTACTACCGCATAATGTTATTACCCTGTATCCACCTACCATACATTACCACCTTCTCCAGTATTTACCTTAATGCCCTTTTTAACTCACGCTTTACATCCTCTACCTGTCTTATCGCACTCCTGATTCTTTTCTGTGCTTTTTCTATCTGTAGATGGGTAAGACAATCCAAAAATCCGCTATCAATACACAAGTCTATCGCAGATGCCAGCCGATCATATTTCAATCGGATTTTCCTATCTCTACGAATTGTATGCAGTTCATTATTCAAATCCTCTAATGCCTGTTGTGCTGATCTTATTTCCGAATCTGCATCTTCAAGTGTAGAGTACTTTAATAGAGATGGGAAGAAACTATTACTAAGCATATCTAATATACTGGCACTTCCACTTGTATTCATAGCGTCCTCTGCCCGGTTCAAACAGACTAAAGCATAATCCGCTGCTTCGATAGCAGAATGTATTTCATCCATGAAATCCGTATCATCTTCCGGCTCTTCTTCCTCTCGTAAGCCTTCCGGCAAATGTAGGCTCTGTTTCTTTGCCACTTCTACAATTACATCATCATCCACAATACCATATAATTCTTCCAGTGAAGAATCATTAAGCATACATCGGGATGCTTCAACCGCTTCTTTTATCGTATCCTGATCACATAGAGAAGCTATTTCATTGATATTAGCTGCATCAAATATCACGCCTTCCATCACTGCCCTATGGATAAAATCACTGGCTTCATATTCATCCATGCTAAAAAGCTCATTTGCTACCTCTACAACCTCATCTCCATCTCCGAAATCCGTCAATGCTTTTGACCGTGCAATCGCATATTTGTTGTTCCAGTCAAAAAAGTTATCATAAAATCTCTTCCAACTAATCGGCACGGATGTATCCGGACACAATTCTTCTTCGTAATCCTCTGCAATAACCTTTGGTGCTTGAATATGATACTTTCTGGCAATCTCTACAATGATTTCATCATCAATGCAGCCATACAGTTCTTCCAAATCCTGTGCATTAAACTTACTCTCTGACAATCGCAGTGCTTTCATGAAACTCTCTTCATTACAAATGCTGCTGATTTCCGCAAGATTTTCCCCTGAAAATATTATTCCCTGCTGGATGGCTCGGTTCAGTAATCTTGTTGCACCTTTTTCATCTTCAAAAGCAATGATGTTAAGTGCATCAACCACCTCATCAGGTTCTCCAATATTTTCAAGTGATGATATTTTATTTACGGCAGTACTAACAGCCCAGTCATTGATTTTCTCATAATACTCATCCCATGTCATAGCGTACTCCAATCTGAATACTGATTTCTCACAGGAAATCTGCATCAACTCATTTTAGTACGGTCATTGCCTTTTGCGCTTTCATGATGTACTTTTCTACTTCTGGTTTTTCAATCATTTCCAAATCATCTTTTTCATATTGTAATGCCTTTGAGAAATCATCCAATGCTTTATCAAAAATCCAACAGTCAAAAAATGCTAATCCCCGGTGTAAATAGGTTCGATAACTTTTTTCAAGAGAAACTGCCTTATTCATAATTAAGAAACGCCTGTCTCTACTGTCTGCTTCATTTGCAAGTTTTATCAGTTCAGACACATTATCCGCTTCTATGCCCGGTATCGCATCCAATGTACTATCCATAATTCCAACATCTATGTAATCCCCATCATATGAATTTACAATATCCACTATTTCTTTTAGAATACCGCCATCTATTTCACTGGATTTACATATTCCCTGTTTGACAAGTGACGCTGGACTTTCGCCCTCAAACAAGCATTCAAATACATTACAGGGCAGTAATACTTTCCCTTCATCCTGAATATACTTGAACTGATATTCTACTGTACCGACACCGCTTCCTCTTACGTTCACTTTCTGTATGGTTGGAAATAACTGTACATTTTTAGCCCAGCCAACCACATACATAATCTTAAATGTCTCAACTACCCAGATAACCTGCTTAATTGGCTTTCTGCAATACTCTTCTGGAACATTACCAGAAAGGAAGCCAGTCAGATAATGATTGAAATATAATAAATGTTGCCAATAAGAGTCCATATTTTCAGGCTCATACGAGAACTTGCAAAAGACAATTTCATCTGATGCATCCAATATAATATCTGTTTTCTGTGCATCTGGGACATTATCAATACTGTTAAAATAATCCTCTAACTCTTTCTGGCATATATCATATCCGGAAAAAAGTTTCATCCGTGCATTGAACTTTGCATTATGATCTCTATAACACTGATGCGTATATTCATGGTAAATCACAGACTTAATTGCATTCTCCGAAACCTTATCCGTATTCAGCATATTACTTACTATAATGTGATTGTGCCAATACTGAAACTCTCCATAACGAGACAGCATATTATTCTTTGACCATGAAATAGTTGGTATCGCATAGCCCTCATTCTTACCATATTCATCAATAATTTCTTTCAACATCCCGGATAAATCTATATTTGCCATACTTCTTCCACACCTTCTATCATATACTGCTGTCCGGTCATACAAGTTCTACTCAACACCCAATGCCTTGAATACTGCATCTTCAACACTATTGTAAAAAATCAGATTAAAGCATCCTATCAGTTCTGCCGGAACGCTTCCCAAATCTACAGCAGATGCAATAGGCAAAAGTACTTTCTTTGCTCCACTATCCAAGCAGACTTGAAGCGTATTGGCAAGCTCTTCCACTTTCATAACAGTACCGCCAATACTAAAATCTCCCAATACTACAGCACTACTTACTACTGACTTTGCAAGTGCTACAGAACAGATTGCAACAACAGATGCAAGAGACAGATTCTTTGTCATTCCTATGCCATTCATGTCCTGAACATCCATAATATAATCTTTCGTAGTAAGGCTGATTGAACCGCTGATTGACTTTGCATTTGCCTTCAGATAACGATAAGCAGTATCTACCGCTTCCTTTGCATCTCTGTCCGTACCCAACCCGGTTTTTTCAAATTTACCATTTCCGGCAGTCATCTGCATTTCCATCTTATAGACACCAAGCATACCGGATTTATTATGTCCCACTGTATATACGTGTCCCGGTTTACTCATGCCTTCAGGAATGAGTTTGCTGCCACCCTGTTCCGGTACTGGCACATACTCCTCCGAAAAAGTCTCATTATCTATGTATGAGAAATTGACATCATAAAACTCCATACCGCCAATTTTCTTTTGCTGCTCTTTTACCCTGCGTCTCATTTCAAGAGCAAAACGTAGAATTTCCTCAACGCTTTCTTTGTCAAACTTACCATCCGGATGAATGAGCTTTATCATACCGGACACCGTTTTCTTTACTGCGATTACATCTCTTTGATTCAAGTTGTTACCCAGTCTGAAATAATGTGTATAGGCATCTGCATATGAAATTTTTCTAAGTTCACGCATGATCTCTGAAAAATAATCCGTGATAAAGCCATAATCATTTGTAAAAAACTCCGGTCTGTACTTAGGTATTTCCCATCCCGGAATATAACAATGAATTCTATCCAAAAATGCCGTATCGTTTCCCATGCTCTCCGGAAACGGCTCAAATAAGTGTGAAGTCTTTAGGATTGCATCCACACTCTGATTGATATTTCCAACAAAGACCATTGATGCATAGGCATTCTTCTCCTCTTTTCCTCTGGCAAAAGAACCGGATGCCATGTAATCTTTCATAATCTGAACGCCATCCTGATCCTTGAACTTGATACCTGCCACTTCATCAAAAGCAACACAGTCCCACATTCCCACAAGACCGACCTGCTTTGTTCCCATGTTATAAAATAAATTCGCCACGGTTGTCTGACCGCCAGACACCAAAATACTGTTAGGACTGATTTCCTTGTAAATATGTGATTTACCAGTCCCTCTCGGTCCTAACTCCACAAGATTGTAATTATTTTCTACAAGCGGAATAAGTCGTGCAAGATGCAGCCATTTCACACGCTTGTCAAATTGTGACGGCTCCATACCCACGCTTCTAAGAACCACATCTATCCATTCATCATCCGTGAATTTTGCCCTTGCTTCTTTCACTTCATCAAAATCCAGACTTGGCATCTGAATCGGTGTCAGTTTATGAATTAGAAACGGAGAACGGTTTTTATCAGCCTCATCATAATAATATTCCATCTGGACTATACACCAGATACCGCCACATAATAGTCTTTCATAATCCTGGATATAACTTTCTGCAATCGGAACTTGCTTTATCCCTAAATTTGAAAACTCTGCTTCGTAAATATCTTCCCTGATATTCAGATGTACGGATACACGGTCAATTACGGTATACGTTCCCTTTTCTCGCAGCTTTGCAATTATTTTCTGTGCTTCATCCGGTCTGACATAATTCTCTGCCAGTATCCTTTTTACCGTTTCTACACCAGCCTCTATTTCATCCTCATCCAGAGATGAACAATACATACCAAGCAAATATTCCAGTACATAAACCGGAACATTTGCTCCCTCTTTTATCCTTTTAGTAAGGTCTTTGCGTACTATCTTCCCGGCAAAGTTTCTCTGCAATTTTTCCAAAAGCTCTGTATCGCCTTCATACTGAAAATCGCTCATCCTGCCACCGCCTTTACTTAAAATCCAAAATCATTTGCAAAAGCCACATCCATAATAACCTCATGTCTGAAAACTTCTACATCATTGCTTTCATCATAAGCTACCAGATAATACTTTTTGCTCTTACCTTGACCTCTTTCTTAACCTCGACCTCAATCTTTTCCTTGTCAATGTTTCCGGTCTTTGCTGCCTGTGCTTCCAGAGCTTTCCTTATTTCTTCTGCCTTTTTAAGAGCGATATTCTGATCCACCTTATCCATTTCATTCAGAAGACGAATTTTTAATGCCTCTGCTCTATCGGCATAACCTCTAAGCACGGATACATTCGTACAGCTTTGTGCGCCATTTTCGATTTCAAGGAATAAATCAATATATCCATTGAGCTTTTCATCTTTATAGGGTTTTGTATTAAGTACTTCAAATACTCGTTTCCGGGATTCTGATACAGATGCAAGTACTGGTGCAAGCTGTTCATCCAATACCTTTGAATATACATCCGTAAACTGCTTCAAAAGTTCCGGAAGTTTTGGTATATCAGCAAACGGCTTGTCTTTCTTTACAATCGTCCGGATTGCATCAACTACATTCTCCAATTCCGCATCCACAATATAGGTTTTACTGTCATCATATTTATCCAGATATAACAGTGCCTTATCAAAAATGCCCTTCTGCTCTCCTGCGAAGAATGCCTTAATCGGCTCATAATCCTCTGCAAAATCAAGTAAGTCATCCTGCTTCTTGGATACGGTCTGGAAAAACTCTACCGGAGACTGAATCTGTACAATATCAGACATGATTCTGATACCCTCTTCAATCACTTTCAGCCCCGGATACTTAGCTTTTTCATAATCCTTTTTCATTACCCGAAGTTCTGTTATGAGCTTGTTTACAAAAGAGATAAAGAAATTCATTACCGCATCTTCATCATCAGATGGACTACTGGTATGGAACAGTTCTTTTAAGACATCACGAACTACCTTTTTATCTTTATCTGCTACACGGACACGCTCTTCCATCATCAGCTTTTCTACAAAGGCTTTTTTTGTAATGTAGTTGATGATTTCCTCCACATCCTTATTCATCATGGTTACACTTGCACCATTAACAGAGAAAGACAGATCTCCCCTCTTGAAGAGTTTTGCCACAAGCCACTGAACATCATCTTCAACAAATCCATATGGTGCTTTCATAAATCTATCCTTTATGGATTTCATGGATGTCTTTACGTGCATCCGGCTGTTACCTGCAATATACTGTAATACATCATCAAGTGCATGAATATTAGGCTCTGTACCGCCTTCCAGATTAAGGGTAATCTGATTGCTGGTCTTTAAGAGCTTTCTAATATCATCCTCTCCCATAGCTGCATCAATATAATCCAGTTTGTGATATACAGTCTTTACCAATCTGCCTAGTGCTTCACTGATTCTTGTAGAGACTTCTTTTGCGCTTATCTGCGCCCGATCCCCATTCACATAGATAACTGCATCCTTTAACGATTCTGTCAGGAACAGTTTGGCATTCGCATTACGCTCTCGCATTTCCAGTCTCTTTGCTTCCTTGATACTCTCGTACTTGGATAATGCAGAGGATGTATTCAAACGTAAGAATTTTTCAATCTTTAAATATCTCTGTATCTCATCCATGAATGCACGGTCATCCGGTAAAACAACCAAAACTTCCCTGCCCTGTCCGGATACCATTCTAAGTGTTGTTTCGTCCGTACCATAATCAGATGCCGGAGTAAGAATACGCACTCCAATATCAAAATTCTGTGTAGACTTATAAGGTCTGTCATCTACAATCTGATTAAAATTAAATGAGTATCTGCCATTGAATGCAGGGTATTTATATTTCTTATCTGTAAAAATATCCTCAAAAATCATTTCAGATACTTTATTGATAATCTCTGCCATCTCTACGCTCTGGCTTTCAATTTCTCTGTTGATTTCCTGCTCTTCATCAGTAAGGAATACATAAATATCCCCATTTTTCTGTACAAGGTTCTGGCGCATCAATACTTTCAATGCATCTTCCACTTTTTCCTTCAGAGCAATTCTGTCATCATCAATATTGGATGCCATAAGGCTTGTGATATTGTCGATATTCGCCACAACTACTTTATCAACATATTTAATCATGAAAAGTACTTTTAAGACATCCACGGCAAATACTTTTTCTTTATGTTCCGGATTGATCATATCATTTTCATACGCCCGGATAATAACTCCACGGTGGCTGTGGTCTAAGAAATTTTCAAGTGCATCATAAAAAGCATGAAATGGAATAATTGTTCCAGCTTCACATTCCTTATATTCCATAGCTGATTCTTTGAACATTGCCAACATGGAACGCTCTCCTTCAGATAAGTGCTTTCCGGATGCACCGTGGGTACGAATGGATGTCAGTACACTTGCAAGCAGATTGAATTGATATGGTACAAACGGATAAACGCAAGCAAAATCATTTTCATCTGCATACAGCTTCTTTTCTACACCATCATTAAATGTAATTAAGTTCTTGATAATGGTGGTCTTCTGACCATATAACAGGCGTAAGGTCTGTGCAGGAGTCTCTTTCTTTTCCAAAATTCTTTTCTTGATTACTTCATCTACATTGGCAGAGGAAAGAGACAGTCTTGTGTCAAAACGTCCCTGAATTTTTGAGAAGTCATTACCCTTAACCTTTGTCACAGAATCAATATCCTGCTGGCTTGTTACAATAACCCATGCCTTACCCATACATTCCTTGCCAAGTTCTTCTGTCACGGTCTGTAAATTTAACATGAGTTTTGAGTCTTCTCCGATATACTGACCAATCTCATCTACCAAAAATACTACATGATGATTATTGCCCTTACGGTCAATGTACGCTTTCACTCGTTTTGCAAAATCTTCAATACTAATTTGATATGGTTCGGCTGCCTTTTCACACCAATTACGTGCAGCTGCCTCACTCATGAAGTCCATCCCGGTAAGGACTTCCACTACATCATCCTGAATGAAATCAAAGTCCTGTCTGGAATCTTCCCATGTCTCTCCATACACTTCTTCAAACTTCTGTTTGAACTCGTTGTATCGTCCTTCCTCTGTCAGCTTTCTTTCCAAGTCTGCCAAGAAAGGCATTGCTCCACAAAAGCCCTGCATTTCATTAAACACTTTTAAGAATACATTAACGATTGCATCTTTATTCTGCTTACTGTTTGAGTCACTTTTTGAGTCAATGTTGAAAAGCACAACATCCGTATCTGTATCAGCTGCCAGCTTCATATCTGCAAGCACCATCTGATCCACAATCTTCTTATCATCTACAAAATAATCAATGGCTTTTCTATCCCCCACTGTCTTATTAGCAAGCAAATATGATAGGATTTTTAAGAAGTGAGATTTACCACTTCCAAAGAAGCCGGAAATCCATACACCCATTTTCGGAGTAGTTCCGACAATACCTTTTTTATATGAGGAAAAGAAATCTGCAAAGTGCTTCTGCAATTCCTTTGTTACTACATATTCATCCAATTCCTGCGCTACATTTTCTGCTTCGCTCTGACCAACAATGATTACACCCTGTATATCACGGTCAATCTCTTTTTCAAACATTTCTTTAATTAACATTGCCGTACCCTCCTAATAAATGATTCGTTTTCATCTTTGCAAACTGATTTCTTATTTTGCCTACCGTACCAAACGGAATGCCCGGTAATAATTGTCTTCCGGGTATTCATTAAATATGATTAGTTCCTGCTCGGTGTAAGTACCCGGATAGAATAAAACCATAGGTACACTGGCAAATGTCTGGGGCATATTGTAGAGAATTTTGTTAAACACTTCCGGAGCTTGTAATAATGGGAAGCACTTTCCCACACCAGTCAGAAACACTACTGCATTCTCCGGTGTATTCTCTGCAATAAATTTTACCAGCAGATTTTCCTTATCAGTGATTTTTAGTGTATGCTGGATTGCGTCCTGCAATTTCTTAATGCCACGCTTTTCTTCCTGTGCGTAACACTTTTCCATAAAGTTCTTGCTCTGCAAGTGTTCTATGATTAAATCGTACAAATCATATACCACCAACTCAAAGCCATCTGTCCCCTTGAGGTTCTTATTTTTCAGATAGGAAATTCGATTTCTTACTGTCAGTTCATCCTCCGGCGCATAATCAAATACCCAATAATTTACCTCATTTGCTTTTCCCTTTGTCTGTCTGAAAGATGGTTTCTTTATCAGCACTTCCATCTGGTCTAATCGTTCTTCTATATTTGCCATCATCTTACCCCCGAAAGAGCTTTTACTATCTGCTCCATATCATTGTCAATGAGCCATCTTTCCATATCTGGCTCTAAAATCGGCTTGAAGATTTTTCTTACATCCTTGCCCTTATCCGTCATACCAGCCTCAAACAAAAATGTCTTATAGTTCTTACCCAATCTTGCAAATGTGGCATCCGTCCATCCTGCTACTTTTTCACTCTGTAGCTGCTTATCCTTAAAGAAAATGTTTAAGTCACTAGGCTTATATTCATTGTTGCCAATGATCATTTTCTCTCGTATTACCTCATACACAAAATCAAAAAATAATGTGTCATTTGCCATAATTGCAGCAAGGTTAAAAATCTTCTGTGTAGAAACATCTCCGGATAAAAATACCGGATAAAAAGTTTCCCCTAACGCTTTAATTCTTGCCGATACAGTATTGAAAATCTGCGTTGCTCTCTCCGGAGTGGATGCAGCAAATATATTTTCTGTTCTGCATAATTCCTTGATTTCTTCAAAACTCCTTCCTTCAGATAGCAGTTTTACCTCATTACGAAATTCCATAAACCAAAAAGAATGCTTGACTGCTCCAGCACTATATTCTTTTCTTTCCATGTGTATTTACACCTTTCCATTATGATTCTATACTCTTATCTGTCCCATAATCCGGACTCGGTAAAATATCTAGGATGTCATCTACCGTACAATCCATTTTCCGGCATATCTTTACGATCACATCCATTGATACATTTTCATTCCGTGACAGCTTTGCAAGCGTACCCTCACTGATACCTACCTGCTTACGAAACTCTGTCTTTTTCATTCCCTTATCAATTAGCATCTTAAATAATTTGTTATAACAAATATCCAATTTCTTTCTCCTCTAATCGTTACCTGACTGTTAAAACAACTCTCCATTCCTTAATAGGAATGTACCTCAAATTCCATATTTCCATTTATCCATCCGGCATCCAGTTCTGTCACTCTGCCAGCTGCCCAGTTGTTTGTACTTCGCCCATCCATCCAATGCAGCCATTCACATTCCACCTCATAGATAACCGCAAAATACAGTTGGCATTGCACCTTACTTTTCTGCACATACTCTTTCAATTTTTGCAAATCTTCCTTCATCCAGTCCGAAGTACTTTTTGCAGTATCACTCCGAAATTTCAGTTCCAGCAATGCTACAACATCCTCTTCCCGAACCGAATCATACAAGGTATTTTCTTCATACTCATCCCTGATTTCTGCAATGATAATATCCGGCTTCTTTTTCATTCCGGGAAAATACTTCTCTGTATAGATACGCAGATTATTTTCCCTCAATACACTTGCCAGTTTTCTCCGCAGATGATAGCAGAGAGACATTTTCAAACAGTCCTCATTGATGATATATCCCTCTTCAAAATCCTTCGGGATATTCTTATTCCAAATATCCTTGATTGTAGCGTCAATCTGCTTCTGTACACTCTTTTTTATCATAGGCATTTTCTCCGGTTTTCGTTCCAACAGGGTAACATACCCCACTGTGAAAAATTATACCATACTACCAGTAAGAATGATACAAAAAAATGCAAGTTCTCGCAGTTTTCTTCACATTCTCATACTACGTTTTTCTTCCATCACATCCGCTTCCAATTCCGCTTATCTTATATTCTTTCGTATTTTTCCCTGACCACTTATGCGTTTTTTCGGCTAATTAGTAAGGGTGTCTTTACCAAACAAAACAAGAGCAAGTTTCGCCTTGTAGCACACTACAGGCAAACTTGTTGGGGATTACGTTTCCCCAAACCCTCGTCTGGCTGCTAACGCAGCATAGCAAATGTCGCAGAAAGGGGGACATTTTTTGAAAAAGAAAGAGAGCAAAAAATCACGATACTACGCCATTCACGCAAGGCTAACAGAGGATGAAATGAAAGACTTCAAAGACCGACTTACTACCACCGGATTGACACAATCCGATTATATTCGACAGGCAGTATTCCACAGTACAATAAAATTTACCATACAGAAAGAATGTAATATCGACCAGCTTCAAAAACTCATTGCTGAATATGGAAAAATTGGAAGTAATCTGAATCAGATTGCAAAGCACCTAAACAGTGATGGTGCTATTACAAAAGAAATTGTGGATGAAGTCAGGAATGCTTCCCTTGACCTTGCAGATTTGAAATATGAGATTCTAAAGATTGTGGGGGATGCTTATGGCAATAATTAAACATATCGCTTCAAAAAATGCTGACTATGGTGCTGCTGAAAGATACCTGATGTATAAGCATGATGAATTTACCAATAAACCAATTCTTGATGAAACTGGCAGAATGATTTTACGTGATGAATTTTTGATTGATGGTATCAACTGCTCCCCGGACACCTTTGCTATTGAATGCATCCGGCTTAACAAAACCTACCACAAAAACCTTACCAGAAATGAAGTCAAGTCCCATCATTATATCCTATCCTTCGATCCGAGAGACAGAGACGAAAACGGACTAACTGCTGAAAAGGCACAGGCACTTGGAATGGAATTTGCCAAGAAGAATTTTCCGGGGCATCAGGCAATCATCTGTACGCATACAGATGGTCATAATGGCTCCGGAAATATTCATGTACATATGGTCATCAACAGTCTTCGCATAATGGATGTAGAACGACAGCCTTTTATGGAAAGACCGTGTGATTCTCTTGCTGGAAATAAGCATCATGTGACAAATGAATACATGAATTATCTGAAACAAGAGACAATGGAATTATGCCAGCGAGAACAGCTTTACCAAGTAGATTTGCTTTCCCCTGCAAAAGTTAAAGTGACTGAACAAGAATACTGGTCACGGCGCAGAGGTCAGGCAAAAATGGATGAACAGGCAGCGCAGAGAGAACAGGAAAGCGATCAATCATCCAACTCAAAATATGAAACTACTAAGGACAAATTACGTGTAGCAATTACGGCTTGTATGATGCAAGCTCATTCTATAGAAGAATTTAAAGACCTGCTCCTGCAGCAATATGGTATTGTTGTAAAAGAAAGCCGGGGAAGATACAGCTACCTGCATCCGGATCGGACAAAGCCTATCACAAGCCGTATGCTTGGCACTGATTTTGAGAAAGAATTTATTGAGCGTTACATCTTATCCCATCAGGAAGAAAGACAACAATCCAAATCAAATACCAAACAGCAATCTCAAAAGAAAGCTGCTCCAAGAAATCCGGACAGTCCTCGTCTTATTGTGGACTTACAGAATTGTTTCAAGGCACAAGAAAACCGATACTACGCTCAAAAAGTAAAACTGGGAAATCTAAAAGAAATGGCAAAGACTGTTTCATACTTACAGGAACGTGGAATCAGTTCTATAGAAGAACTACAGTCGATTATTTCTGACAGCAAAGAGAAATATGCTACTTCTCATGATAGTCTGAAAGCAGTGGAAAGCAGACTGAAAACTGTGAACAAAATGATCCATTATACCGGACAGTATTATGCAAATAAATCTGTCTATGATGCATACCGCAAATCAAAAGATAAAGCTACATTCCTATCAGAACACCGGACTGAAATTGCATTGTATGAAGCTGCAAAAAAGCAGCTTGATTCCATGAAAACTGACGGCAAGCTGCCTACCATGAAAATGCTAAAAGCAGAAAAAGAACTTCTTACTTCACAGAAAAATCAGATTTACGAAGATTACTCTATGCTGAAAGCTCGTATCCGTGAACTTGAAACAGTACTGAAAAATATTGATACCATGCTTCATGAACAATCAAAAGAACCCGAACAAAAACAAGAGCAAAACAGAGCAGAACGTTCTTAACTTATGCATGATAAAAGCCCTCACACTCAATGGGGGCTTTTTCCATAAGAGCCTTCCTACTCTATTATTTTTTTAATAAGAATATCTTTTTCCCTTGATTTGGAAAGTTCATAAAATGCAATGGAGTTGTTGCATAAATGGTATCCTCTTCCAAAGTAATTGTGATATATACAAGTTCTTTACCCTCAATATCAGTCACATAAAATATCACTCCATTTCTCATATTACCTGTAAATGAAATCAATCCATTGCTTTCAAGATACTCTACATATGAGATTGTTATATCCATGTCCTCACATATCCCATCATCCACCATCCCGATTGTCAAAATGCCCTGGTGTTCACGCTGCTCCTGATTATGAAAACCTATAACATTACCCTCCACCAGTTTGTTATTTTCTCTCTGATGTTGGAGTTTATCCGGCACTACAAATGATACATTAAGTCCCAATTCATTACGCCAAAGTTCTGCCTCAAATGGAGTCCCATCACTCATAATGCCCTGTACAAAACCGATATTATTTTGGTCTACGAATTGGGTATGATTGCAGATAGGAAAGCTGCTATTTGCTTCCATAAATTTGTATTCTTCCAACTATTCCATCCCCTTACTCTTTATGTGTTTTCTACAAGTCCTTACCATATTCCCCGGTACAGTATTTTGCAATCCACTTATCATCATTGTACTCTCCGTATTCACTCATACGGCAATCCTCATATAAGTCCACAGCTATTTCCTCAATCACTTCTTTTAGTTCCAACGGTTCAATATATTTTTGAGGAATTTTACGAATGCCAAGATATGCACCCATGATATTTCCGGTCACTGCCCCGGTGGAGTCACTATCCCCATCATGATTAACAGATGCCGTAACCGCCCTTGTAAAATCATCTTGATATTTTATAGAGCAATACACAGCGATTGCCAGTGTTTCTTCTGCCACCCAGCCTTGTCCGATTTCCCGGATTGCATCCAGATCATCCATATCCTCATGTGCCAGTCTAACGGCTTTCTTCATAATGTTTTCAAACTCGTCAATATGCTTTTTATCATGAAAAAGCTCAACTGTTGTTCGGGTTGCATCCTCAACAATACTTTCTATGTCCTGTGATGCGGTCACGCACTTTACAATGATATGTACGAAAGCAGCTGCCGGAATATATCCAAGTGGATGTCCGTGTGTGATTGCTGCCACCTCTGCACCCACCATATCAATATCCTTAATATCTCTTACGTGTTTCGGCAAATACAATCCCACTGGTGCAACTCTCATTACACCACCACATCCCTTACTTGAATTGATAGGTTTTTCCACACTGCCACATTCCTCCAAATGTAAAGCAGATATACACGTATTCCCCGGTGCTCTCCAGTTATACATATCCTTTACATTTAAAAGCCACGAATCACAATATGGATTGTCTGGCTCATAATCGCTTTCCTGTGTTTTCAGCCAGTCCTTATATGCCAGTTCCACATATCCCTGCCAGCTTCCCATTATGCCACGTAAGCATAATCTGGTATATCCCTCCAACAGCCCATTTGCAGTAAATAATGTCATCTGGGTATCATCTGATATGTATGCTTTTCCATGAAACAGCTCGTAATCCTGTATGCCGTTTTCCCCATAGATAGTAAAGATTTCCTCTGCGTTACGAAATTCTATCGGATACCCTAATGCATCTCCTACCGCACCGCCAAAAAGACAACCTCTGTAGTTATCCAAAATATCTTCTCTATCCATTTATCATGCTCCTTACACCAAATCCCAACTGTTATCCTTTCGCTGCACAATACCTTTCTGTATCAAAATCTCATAAAATGCAAAACGATCTCTCGGTGTATATGGAAGTTCCAAAAGTTTTCCCTGCTTTACCGGAACATCAAACAAACAGTCAGCTCCTCTGCCATTTCCACCACCTTGTAACAAAGGACACCCAGAGCAGCGTTCCACATCAAAATCCATAATCCTGTGATAGTATCTGCAATATGCAAGCTGATCCATATATAAACCATCAAATCTGCCAAAGTCATCATAGGCAGTTATACCATTGATGATTGTTTCCACCTTATCAATGGCTCCAAAATCGAAGTCCAGCTTTTCTTCCCGGAGTTTAGTCAATACCTCATCCCACACATCATCAATCAGGATGCGATACGCCCATTCCTCCAAAGATTTCTGATAGAACTTTGCAAAGGTATCTCTCTCATAGACTGATATTAAAAATTCCTGTCCTCTTCCCAAAAACTGAAAATACTCCTGACCATCTGGTGCATCATGGAAGTTACGGAGCAATTTATGAGTTGATGTCTCAATATAAAAATTGAGTCCTCTGAAAAAGTCCGGCAAATTCCACTTGGATATACTCATGCCATACTTTGTAAGTACACGCTTATGCGAATACGAAAGTACTCCTGCTCCGGGCATATCCGGATTAAGCGTCAGCCGCTTTGTCGGCAGATATAAGTTATTTTCCTTCCCATTTTCTGCGTGGGGATGCCACTTAAAATGCTTATCAATTTCGTAGTTATGTAAGATTTCCCCAACCTGCATATTAAATGCCGTAATCATATCCACCGCCTCGCTGCCACGGACTTCCCCGACAATTATCCTGTCCGGACGCATCCGCAGGGAGCTTTTAATCAGGTCCCTTATGGTAATGGCATGACAGCCTTCCACGTTTTCGTTCCGGGTTTCTAAGCGAATTAAGTTTTCAATGCCTTGTATCTGCAGCTCCGCACTGTCTTCAATGGTGATAATTCTTTCATCCTTGGGAATAAAATCGGATAAGATGTTTAAGAAAGTGGTTTTGCCGGAACCGGTTCCGCCACTGACAAAAATGTTGTACCCTGCCTGCACGTACAGGCGCAGTTCTTCGGCTGCTTCCTTTGTGATGCTCCCCCAGCTTATAAGCTGGTCTATGGTCAGGGGACAATCGGGGAATTTACGAATAGTAACGATGGGACCATTTAGTGCAATGGGTGAGAGCACCACATTGACACGGCTTCCGTTCTGCAGTCTGGCATCCACAATGGGGGACACTTCGTTTACCGTACGATTGCAATCTCCCACAATCCGCTGGATAATCTGCAGTAATTTTTCTTCGGAAGAAAACTGTATGGGGACTTCTTCCATCCGTCCCCTTTTTTCCACAAAAATGTGGTCGGGTCCGTTTATCATAATTTCCGTTATGCTGCTGTCCTCTATAAGAGTCTGTAAAATATCCAGCCTGCGCAGGGAACAGAATATTTCCTGCTTGAGTTTCCGCCGGATATCCACCGGGTACAGCCGGATTGCTTCTTCCAGAAGAAACAGATCATCTATCTGGGAAAGAACCTCCTCGTCCGTTGTTTCTTTGGAATAATCCAGCCTATTGAGTAATTTTTCTTCTAAGTATTTTTTCATGCCGCCTCCAGTTCTTCCGAAATCAGTTTCCGGATATAGTCCGCAAGTTCCCCTCTGGTGTACTGTTCCAGCCGCTCCGGAATGCCCGTAAAGACCGGCAGGAGCTTCTTGGACGTTTTCTCCAGTATCTCCTCGCACCGGTAATCCCTGAGCAGTTCCTCATACTGGGCAATTTTACCCTGTGCGGCAGGATCCTCTTTCGTAATCGTGTAAATTCTGTCGCAATGTTTCAGCAGTTCAAAAATGCCCTGTATGCTTTCGCTCAAATCCAAAATCACATAGTCATAGCCTCCGTATTCGGCAATCTTTTCCACCAGCTCCACCCATTCCTGGCCTTTCGCGTAAATCAGGTTCTGTCCCGCATACACCGGCGGTATATAATGGAGCCGTCCTATCTGCATGGTAACGGACTGCAGTCTCACTGCAAACCGCTCTTCCGACTCCTGCAGGAAGTAAAGAAGTGCCGCCAAATCCCCTTTGATACTTTTGTTTAAGAGCTGGTTCCAGCCGGCGTAATGCTCAAAGCTGATATACAGTACCTTTTTCTTTTCCGAAAGAGCCTGTCCGAGCGTCAAGGCAAAGGAAGTCTGCAGGCATCTGCGGATGGGAGAATACAACCCGATTATCTTTGCCTTATCACATGACCGCAAACTCTTTTCTTCCTCGGGAATCATTCCCGCTATCTCTCCGGTAATCTCCCGGTAGATATTTTCCGCTTTCTGGTATTTATTGATATTGCGGATATTTTCGCCGGCAATGGTGCCGCTTTCGTTTAAGAGCAGGGTCTTTCCCACCGGCAGCCCCGCCACTTCATAGGTATAATCCGACTCTGCCACCACCAGTACCTCAATCGGCTCTTCCTTTCCGAAAGACAACAGCTTTTCCTGCTCCGTATAAGTATGCAGTTCATAGGGAAATCCCTCCTGTTTTTTCAGGTAATCCGCCATATCCTCCGTATAGTCGGACTCACTGTCATAAAACGCCATAATTTTTTTCTTCATACTAAAACGCCTTTCTGTATACAATCATAATGCCTAAACTCACAAACATAGGAACCGCCAGCCGGATATAATGAGTCCGTTCCCACAGACAACGGATAAGGAACATTCCTAACGCCAGTCCCATACTGAGCAGGAGGAAATACATCGTTTCCTCCGGTCTTAAAAACAAGGCACTGACCATATAGAGCTTCACATCCCCTGCTCCCAGTCCACCCACGGTAAAACAAAAGTACAACCCCACAAACAAAAACGGATACCACAGGTAGGCAGATAAATCCGTAAACTGCACACTTTCCTGCAAAATGAAAACTTTTTCGCAGACTCCTGCCGTCCGGCAGACAATGGCTGCCAGAAGCCCGACCATTATCAGTTTATTGGGAATTTTTCCATAACGGCAGTCAAAATAACCGGCTGTTGCCAAAATCAATAACAGGACATAAATATTGCTGCGCCTCCTTTCCGTGAAATTAAATTTTTCAACTCTTAGGAATTAAAAAACAGAAATCAAGATAATAGAACCAATATACTTTAGAAAATACATATAGAATAAAAATAAGATTGTTTCGATATTCCGAAGCTGTTTCGGATGTAAGACGAATTATAGGGAACTTTTTATCATTTGTAAAGGGCTTTTTGAGAGAAAAATCATTTTTGGTACTTTTTCACATAGTGTTGTAAAAATGAATGCCGTAAAGCAGGAAAAGGCCCGGAAATCCAAGGATTGCGGTTGTCAAAACAGTAACCGCGTTGATGCCGATGGTGCTCTGCATACCCCAGTTAGCCAGCTCCAGATTGATGAAAAATATCCCGAGTGTGCCTGTGACGGTGCGAAATAATAAATTGATAAGCCACTCCTTCTGTCTTTTCAGGGCACCTATTAAAAGGATGGCTGCGCAAACCGCCACTATCACCATAACGGCATTCTGATTATCCATAAAATTATACCGTGTTCCGTTTTTCTCTAACATAATATGTCCTTCTTACCGCAATTATGCTTTCTGTACGGATATCTTCCAATCCCACTCCTTTTTTGGAAAAAAGAGGAATAAAACGCATGCTTTACGGCTATACTTTAGGCAAAGAAAAACAAGGAGATTTTGCCATGAAGGTTTTATTTCGACAGGACAACTATACAGAGCTGCCGGTGGAAGAGGATTTCAGCCGCACCACCCTTGCCCAGGACATAGAAAAAACCCGCTACGACCTGGAAATCGCATACGCGGGTTTTGACAATGCTACGGAACCTGATATGATTGACTGTTACATTTATCAGGTCAATTCTTTATTAAAACGCTATACTTACCTGACCTCTCTTGCAGAAAAAGAAAGAGCCGAGGTCCCGGAATTATGCCCGAAATCCCCTATTCGTACTCTCATAAGCCATGTTTTCGGTTAGAGAGCCGCGACCGTAGGTAAGACCGGCATATACTTCCTGGGAATTTTCCATAACAGGAGTACTTTCATCCTGCGCTGCCACCTCCCTGTAGGCATCCCGGAGCCTGGTAATGACGGCTTCCACATGAAGAACAAACTCTTCTTTTTTGCGGACATCCGCTTTCAGAAGCTCCTTTTTGCAGAACATATACAGGGAAAGCAGGCGGCGTCCGATTTCATAGGAGAGGTCCAGGGACTCCGTCAGCTCCGCCAGACAGTTGTCTGCTTTTCTTATATTATCCCGGAATGCATCGATGTTGCCTTCCTGCAGGCTTGCCTTGGCGTCCTGCGTATAGACGAGCAGCATTTCATATAAAATCACAATCAGTTCGGTCTTGTTTGCCTGGGTAATCCGCAGGGTAAACTGCTGTTTACATTCTTTTGTCATATCTGTCCTTCCTTTCCGGATTTACCGCACCTTACTGTAACAACTGCAATACCTGTGAAGGTCTTTCGTTTGCCTGCGCCAGCATGGAAGTGCCCGCCTGCGCCAAAATCTGATAGGTTGTATAGGAAGTCATTTCCTCTGCCATATCCACATCCATGATACGGGAATAAGCAGAAGTCATGTTTTCATTGGTAATATCCAGACTGTTGACGGTGGATTCCAGTCTGTTCTGGTAAGCGCCAATCTGGCTTCTCACGCTGGATACATAGCTGATAGCGCCGCTGATTTTCTCGATGGCTGCCTGTGCGCCTTTCTTGGTGCTGAGATTAAGATTTTCCAGCCCCATCTGCTTGATGCCTACGGAAGGAATCTGGATTTCCAGCACCTGCCCCTCGTTGGAGCCAATCTGCAGTCTCATGGCGCCGATGCCGGTTGCATCAATGTCCACATCGCCTAAATCGGTCTTGCCTTCGGCTGCCGCCCTGCTTAAATCCAGTGTCATTTCAAAACCGTTGCCTGCTTTCAGGTACACCTGATTGTCCTGAATTTTGTCCACCTTTACATCTGCCGGGAACTTGCCGGCGAAATCTGCCTGGAAGGAGTCCACATTGCCGTCCGCGTCCAGCGTAATGGCAACATTTTTCAGTTCGTACTGCCCCTTTGCCACCTTGTCGGAATATGTACTGACCTTCATGGTTTCTTCGGTGGTGTAAGCCTTTAAGTCAAATTCCCCGTTCAGAAGCTTCTGGGTATCAAATTCCACGGTGTCGGAAATACGGTCAATTTCGCTGCAAAGCTGCTCTGCTTCCTGCTGAATCATTGTTCTGTCGTCGTCTGACAGTGTACCGTTTGCTGATTTTACAGCCAGTTCGTTTAATCTCTGCAGCATTTCATGCACTTCCGTCATGGCGCCGTCCGCGGTTTCAATGACGGAGATACCGTCGTTGGCGTTTTCCTTTGCCTTAGAAAGTCCTGTCAGCTGGGCATTCATTCTTTTGGCGGTTGCCAGTCCCGCAGGATTGTCCTTTGCATGATTGATTTTTAAGCCGCTGGACAATCTCTCTAGGGATTTTGTCAGTAAATTCTCACTGTTGGAAAGTGCGTTATTGGAAATCATAGCTGATACGTTGTAATTAATTCTCATAGCTTTCTGTCCTTTCTGTCTGCAGACTCTTTCTCAATGCATAAACCACGGCACCTGCTGCCTTGTATAAATCTGCCGTTTCCCCGACTGCGGAGGCTTCTTTTTTGGGGGAAGCCTCTTTTACCCCGGTAACAATCTCTATTTTACCGGTTTTCAGGCTTTTTTCCTCTGCTTCCTGTGTCAGGAATTCTGCTGCTTTGAACAGAACCCCTTCCGCTTCCGCAGAAGCTGCCGTAAACATACCGGATATTTCACCGTTTTCCATCCGGAAATCACCGGAAAGTGTGCCGAATACCTCACTGTCCGTTCTTACATAAAAATGACCTTTATCCGTTTCGTCGTGTATCATTTTCAAATGCACGGAGGTAAGTTCGTCCCCCACCATACAGGGCACTTCGTATTCTTCCTGTGCGGCAAAGGCTCTTTTCAGACCGAGCTGTCTGACACCGGTCTGCAAAAGCTTTATATCCAGGGAATGGGCTTCCCCGGAAAAGGTAAGCTCCTTCGCCTCTTCTTCGTAGGCGGTGAGCAGTTCCTCATAACTCTCCGTAAAATGGGTTTTATCCGTAAATGCCGTGTCGGTATTGTCAGCCGCAGGGGCTTCCGTCTCTCCGAGAAAAACATCCGTCCAGCCCGTCAGTGTATCGGCTGCCTCCGGGCTTTCCCCGCCGTCCGTTCCGGAAGTAAATTTTTCCCTGACTGTCTGAATTTTCTTAAAGGGCGCCATTCCGTCCCGGTTTATTTCCTGCAGCGCCGTGATATTCTGAATGGTAAGCGGCTCTTCTAGCTGCTTCAGTATTTCAGGGAGTCCGGTTTCTTTACTTCCCCATTCCCTTATCTTCTGCAAAATTTCCTGATTGTAAGCACTGTCTATCTGGCTGTCAATGGAAACACCCTTCTGAATGGCTTCGACAAGACCGCCGAATTCGCTGTTTATCTTTACATTAATACCTTTTACATGTCCTGTACGCACGGCGCTCAGAAGGTTCTTAAAGGAAACCTCCGCTCCGGTATCCACCAGCTTTCCGATTGCGGCGCCATCGGATTTTTCCACCTGCCTGAGCAGACGGTAAATCCCGATGAAGGACTCTTTTTCCTCCGGGGTAATCTCGTTATTCTGCTCCAGACGGTACAGAAACCGGCTGTATTTCTCGCTGTCCCCGGCGTAAGTATCCTGACTTGACAGGTATTCTTCCAGATCCTCCATGGAGGTCTGAAGCGGATTGACACCGTCCCTTATCATTTTAAGTACCGACATAGGTGTCATTTTTTCCACCACTCTTGCCACCACACCGGATGCACCTTTTATTTTCTGTATGTTTTCCTCGGTCACATCCATGTTGTTGTAGCTTAAGCTGCGGACCGCTTTCCGGTTTTCATCGGTAAACTCCAGTCCCAGCTCCGAAAGGAGGGTATCCACACTTTGGAATGCTTTCCGGATGTTGTCCCCAAGGTCCGTCCGCACCTCGGTAAACATGGCTTCGTAGGCTTCCCCGGCACTCCGGTATGCCTCTCTTATTTCCATGCCGGCTTCGTACAAGCCGTCTATTGTCAGGGTTTCCTGTCCGCTTATAAATCTGCCGATGGAGGCAGCGGGCATATAAGGGATTTCTCTGGTTTTCTGCAGCGTTTCCCTGCACAAGTCGGCCGCATCCCCCACGGTCTGTGCCTGCCCCGTCTGGCTGTTTTCCAGCATTTTCAGGGCGGAAATCGTTTCTTCTATGGGAGCGGTATCAATGGAAAATCCGCTTTTTAACAACTTTACATTGGCTTCCACCGTCATGAGGAGTCTCACTTCCTCCAACTGCCTTTTCGCGGTAATCTCCGCCGGTGTCTGCACCGCCGCGCCCGAGATTTCTTCATACCGTCTGTCGTAATCTTCTATGGTATTCACCGCTCTGCGGTAAATGCTCTCCTGTACGGTGAGGTCTGCCTCTCCGGCGGGTTTTCCCTCCGCCATGGCTGCCGTTACGGAGTTCAAAATTTCTTCTGCTTCCATGGGAAGTGATAACTGTGTCAGTTTATGTAACCGGATAAATGTACCGGTATTTAAGGGAATGTCTGCTTCCACCAAAAATCCGGCTTCCCGAAGAGTTTCTTCGTTGATGGGAAAACCTGCGGCTTCCACAATCTGTCCCATTTGCTCCTGCAGTGCGGTCAGATCCGCATCGGCTGCCTTCTGCCCCAGATATCCCGGCATATCTTCCTTAAAAAAAACAGCCGACTGTCCGGCATAGGAGCCGGCTCCGGAATGCTGCGCCAGATACAGATTGTCTATGGTGGGCGCCAGTTCATTGGTAATCATAAACCGCAGGCTTCCGTCCGACATCTCTGTCAGTTCCTGGCCCCGCAGCCATGCTTCGCCGGCATCCGTCAGGTTCTCCTCTGTCAGGGGAATGTCCTCCGCTGCCATGCGCTCCGCCATATGACCGGCATCCTCTTCACTTAACTGTCTGGCATATCCCTGACTGCCCGTTATCTTTAACAGGGTATCGCTGTCTATGCTGTCGGTATAACCCGCCACATGCACATCCGCTTTCAAAAGCTCTGCTTTTATGGTATCCAAAATGGTTACCATATCCTCCGCATTGATGTCTTTTGGGTCATAACCGTCTTCCTGCATTTTTGCAAAATCTTCGTCAGATAAAGAATTGGACATTACTGCCATAAAATTATGCATCTGGCTTACATTTTCCGCACCCGCATTCTGCTTTAAGTCCTCTGCATTCCATCCATGGAGTCCCCGGCTTTTGGAAAAATCGTAGGCATTACGATTCATAACATTGTCAGAAATGTCCCTCGTCTGTGCACATGACGTCATAATATTGCCTGCAGCGCGGTTTCCCGCTCCGTAATTGCCTGCAATATATTTGCTGTCCGCATGCGCCCGGTATGTATTTGTCTGTTCCGCACTCATCTGTACGGAATTGTCAAACGTAATCTTCATGCCTTTGTTCCTCTTTTAATTACCTGCATCCTGCAAATTATTTTTCCGTTGGGTATGCTCCCAAAAAGGAAAAAGGCGAGCACATCCGTGTGCTCACCTTTTATTTCGTCACTTTTTTTTCTTTTCTTAACCTCTAAAATACAAATACCGCAGCTGTATAAGGCGCTAAATCAATGGAGATAGAGTATTTTCTTCCGCATAAAGGCTTGGCTTTCGCCTCTACAACCTCGGGAATCTTGTGACCGTTTCCGCCGAAGCGTTCTTCGTTGCTGTTCAGCACCAGCTTGTATTTCTTCTTTGCCGGTACGGAAATCTGGTAGTTTTCCCATGTCATGGGAGTCATATTTAAGACAAAGAGCAGATTGTTCCTGCCATCCTTAGTCCTGCGGATGAAGGTATAGGTGCTGCGGTCTTTGTCGTCCGCATTCATCCACTCAAAGCCCTTCCAGCTGTTGTCGATGGTATACAGGCAGGGATATTTACGGTACATCTTAAGCAGCTCTCCCATAAATTCCTTCATGCCTCTGTTTAACGGCTCCTGCAAAAGGAACCAGTCAAGCTCTCTTGCTTCACTCCATTCCCTTTCCTGTCCGAAATCCTGACCCATGAATAAGAGCTTCTTGCCGGAATGACCGAACATATAGGTGTAGCCGACTCTTAAGTTGGCATATTTATCCACATGGTAACCCGGCATTTTATTGACCATGGAACACTTTAAATGTACCACTTCGTCATGGGAAAGGGGCAGTATGTAATTTTCGCTTTCATTATATGTCATGGCAAAGGTCATGGCATAGTGATTGTCCTTACGGAAATAGGGGTCTAACTTCATGTATTCGCAGAAATCATGCATCCAGCCCATGTTCCACTTGAAGGTAAATCCAAGACCTCCGTCTTCTATATCGCCGGTTACCTTCGGCCATGCGGTGGACTCCTCCGCAATGGTCAGAAATCCGGGGTAAGTACCTCTTACAACGGAATTCAGATGCTTGAAGAACTCAATGGCTTCCAGATTTTTGTTACCACCGAACTTATTGGGACACCATTCGCCGTCCTTTTTACCGTAATCCAGATACAGCATGGATGCCACGGCATCGACTCTCACACCGTCGATATGGAACTCACGCAGCCAGAACAGCACGTTGGCAATCAGGAAGTTCTTTACCTCTGCCTTGCCGTAGTTGAAAATTTTGGTACCCCACTCCGGATGCTCACCTTTACGGGGATCGGGATCCTCAAAAATGCAGGTGCCGTCAAAGCAGCCCAAACCGAATGCATCGGTTGCAAAGTGGGCGGGTACCCAGTCTAAAATAACACCAACGCCGATTTTGTGCAGACGGTTTACCAGATACATAAAGTCTTTCGGTGTGCCGTAGCGGGATGTGGGTGCATAATAACCGGTTACCTGATAACCCCAGGAACCGTCAAAGGGATGCTCTGCAATACCCATAAGCTCCACATGTGTGTATCTCATTTCCTTTAAATACTCAACCAGTCTGTCCGCAAACTCGCGGTAGTTGTAAAATCCATCTTCCGTGCCGTCCGGATGCTTCATCCAGGAACCGATATGACATTCGTAAATAGCGATAGGCTGTTCAAAAACATTTAGCTTATCCCTGTTTTCTTCCCATTTTTCATCTTCCCAAGCAAAGCCCTTCAGGCTGGTAATCTTAGAAGCATTGCCGGGACGCATTTCCGCATAGTTGGCAAACGGATCTGCCTTGTAAAGCTTTTCACCTTTTTCTGTGGTAATCAGGAACTTATACAGGGTATTTTCCTGCACGCCCGGTACAAACAGGCTGTGAATACCGCCGGGACCTTCTTTTTTCATCGGATGGCTTTCTTCGTTCCAGCCGTTGAACTCGCCGATTACATGTACGGCTGCCGCATGGGGAGCCCACACTGCAAAGAACACACCCTTTACGCCTTTTTCTTCGGAAAAATGAGCTCCTAATTTCTTATAAATGTCATAATGTGTTCCCTGTGAAAAAAGATACTGATCCATTTCGGAAATGGAAACCTGTTCCCATTCATCGCTCTTCTTTACCTGCTTTGCTGTTTCAGCCATTTTTACCTTCTCAGGCTGCTCTGTCTTTTTTACCGTCTTTGCCATAAAACCCTCCCAATCAAACAATAGCTTTAGTATTTTTTAACGAAAATCGTTTTCTCGCAGTATAATCCTGTCTTCCTCGTCATATCTCTTGGCAACGATGATGTCGAAGAAATGCCCCAATGTCTTTCTGTTTGCGTGCTGAATGGCATCGTCAATAATGTCTTTCACCTCTTCAATGGTAACGATATGGTCGATGGTCTGTCTCTCTGCAATGCAGGTATGCAGCGCCAGTACGCCCATTTCATCCATGCCGTATTCCTGCTCTTCTGCGTACTTGCGGCCATAGGAAACCAGGGAATCGTTGTCCAGAGCTTCTACATGAATTTCAATGTTGAACAATTCCTTTAATTCGGGATGCTTTTTCAGCAGTTTATGCGCGCCGCCCCTGGTGTCCTCCAGAATGACAATCATGCCCTTGTGTTCCTGGTTCATGACCTTCTGCATATCCTTGACACTGTCGTCGGACAGCTTGTTTGCCTTCTGGATAATCAACGCACCGTTTACAATTCTGTCAAAGACAGGCGCAATGCCTTTCTTATTCAGGGACTCTGAAGAAATCTTGGCAATCTTTCCGGAGAAATTGCTGTCGGTCTGCTGTACCTCTTTCATCAGCTTCTTGGCAAGGGTAAGAGTATCCATACCTTCTTCACCGGTCAGAATAATGTTGCCGGTGTATGCAGCCAGACTGATTTTATCAATGGCATTCAAAATCTGTTCTCTTGTATGTTTGTTCTGTAAATAAGAACCAAATAATTCTTTTTCTTCTGCGGTCAGCCTGCGGCCTTGTTCCTTGCCTGCTTTTCTGACGGGCTTGCCTTTTTTCTGTCCGGGTGCCTTCTTACCCTTGGCAACGGCATCGGTTTCTGCATCTTTAACGTCATCTTCCACTGCTTCGGCAGCTGCATCTGTGGCGTCCGGCTCTTCCTCGACCTCGGTGTCTGCGGCTGCATCGTCAACGGCTTCCTCTGCTGCTTCACCTTCGGCTTCTGTGTCTGCGGCGTCCGGCTCTTCCTCCGCCTCGGTGTCTGCAGCTGTATCGTCAACGGCTTCCTCAACTGCTTCACCTTCGGCTTCTGTGTCTGCGGCATCCGGTTCTTCCTCGACCTCGATGTCTGCGTCTGCGGTGTCCGGTTCTTCCTCGACCTCGATGTCTGCAGCTGCATCGTCAACAGCTTCCTCCGCTGCTTCACCTTCGGCTTCTGTGTCTGCGGTGTCCGGCTCTTCCGTATATTCCTCTGTGTTTTCTACCGGTTCCTCATAATCATCATAGGACTCATCCAAAAACTCATCCTGCTCTGCGGGCTCTTCGTAATCTTCGCCGTCTTCCTGAGCGGGCTCCTGATATTCTTCTAATTCTTCCACCTCGTCAGCCGGAATGGTTTTTCCCTTTTCCAACTTTTCCAGAAGACCGTCACGGGTAGCGGCTTCAAATTCCGTAAACATGGCGCCGGTCTGCTGCAGAATATGCTGCTGCACTTCTTCCATGCGTTTCTGTTCATTTTCTTTCTTAACGCGTTCCCACTCTGCCAGAACATCCTCTAAAGAAATCTGACCGGTAATCTGTTTTTCCACCTGCTCGGCTTCCGGAACTACCATGCTAATCTGACCGTCATATTCCATACCCAGCATTTTTTCCATGCCTTCCGGCAGGGGCTTGTGCGGGTCAATGGTAGCGGCAATGCGGGGCTTCATGACAGGCTGCGCATTTATATGCTCTTCTATTTCTCTTGCAGGCAGAACAACCGTTTCCGGTTCTTCCTCTTCCTGCAGGGCTTCTTCCTGCAGTTCCTCTTCCTGCGGTTCTTCTGCTTTCGGTGCGGCAGCTTCGGGAACGGTACTCTGTCCGCTCTGGACCGGTGCTTCCATAGGCTGCTCCAGGGGTTCTTCCGTAATTTCAGCAGAACTTTCCTCTGCTGACACAGGTGTCATCTCAGAAGTTTCTCCGAAGAAAACTTCTCCCTGTTCTTCAGACTGGTTCAAGGCTTCCTTCACGGCATCGGTTTCAATGACCTTGGTTTCCGCCATTGTAAAATCCTCCAGCGCATCTGCCAGAGAGTCCAGCCGCTTAGTCTCCTGTAAATCGGTATCGCCTTCTGCTTCCGGTTCCTTGTCCGTTTTCTGGTCCCAGAGTTCCTTCATATTGGCAGCCAGTTCCTTCTGCATATTGATGGTGTCGTACTGACCCACATTCATAACCTTGACCTGAATGTCATCCGGATCGGACGTCAGAATTTCCTTGGTAGGAGATTCGTCCACTTCTTCCTCCGGCTTTTCTTCTTCCGGAGTCTCGGGATAAACCTCGCCTGCTTCCTCTGCCGCTTTCTGACGGACAATTTCGCCCTTCATTTCGGCATATTTTTCCTCCTGGGAAGGCGTCAGCGGTTCATGGAGCATCTTAAGCTCCATTGCCTTCATAACGTAACGACCCTCACCAAACCATAAAATCAGTTCATCGCATTCTTCCACACATTTGGTGGCAAGTCCAATCCTATGATATAAATAAGCCAGCTCATATGCCCATTTTTCGATGTATTCCTTGGATTTTAATTCCTTTAATACTTCAATTCTTTCCTCAATGCTGACATCCTGTGCTTCGTATAATTTATACTGCAGGATATATCTGCCGGTGTCCTTGGGTGCAATCTGCACAAATTCTTTGTAGTACTCTACCGCCTGCACGACATCGCCCATTTTGATAAACAGCTCACAGAGGGAATATACAATGGAACGTCCTCCCGGATATCTGTCGTATGCTAAAAGGAGCAAATCCCTGGCATCTTCTAATCTTCTGTTTATTTTATATAAATCGCTGATGGTGCAAAGCATCATAACGCTTTTTACTCTGGTCCAGTCAATGGTATCTGCAATGGAAGCAGCCTCCACATACTCACCTTTTGCGATTAAATCCTTTATCTCTTGTAATCTGACTTTATATTCGTATTTATCCACGGCTGATGCCCTTCCTCGATTAAATCTCCAAATTTCATGAAAAGTGTAAACTTCCCCACTTTTTATACTTTTCCAGTTTATCATAAATGACCATGCAATGTCAAAAAAATATCGAGGAAAGTACACAAAAAATGCAAGATGTTGTACGTTTCCCCGATATCAGATTACAAGATGTCGTTTCTATATATTTTTAGATTATTTTACTTTGGTGAATACAAGAGGGTATTCCATGCCGGGAAGCATATTTTCACCGTCGGCCTCAGCCCCCTCGGGTAACTCAAAAGTCAGGGTATCTCCGGAAATGGTATACAAATCATAAGAAGTCTGGTCAACGGTGTCTCCGTCAGAGATGAAGATTTTGCCTTTTTTAGCTTCCCATACACCTTCCTGGTGCATATCTGCGGTAACATCCTCCGGCTTTACGGATTCTTCCATCATGCTCTTGATGTATTCCTTTACATTGGGAGAATATACAGCATCGATATCCTCTTTGCTGTAATCGGGATTGCTGTCATAAATGTAATTTGCGGCATAGTCAGAGAAATCATCCAGCCAGTTAGCATAGTTAGCTGCGAACTCGTCATTGTCAACACTCATTTCCATGGTGCCGTCTTCCTTGAATTCAAAGAAAATGGTTACTTCGAGAGAGCTCTTGAAATCTGCGAATTCATCGCCCATCTGCTCTAAAACTGCGTCATGCATATCATACTTCATACCCCATTTTCCGATGAGAGCCTTAGAATCATCTCCGCATCCTACAAGGGCAAATGTCATGACAAGAATCATTAATACTGCTGCAATTCTGGTTAATTTTTTCATGGTTTTCCTTTCATTCGACCGCATCCGGCCGTTTCTTTTCATTTATTTGGCATCCTGTTAATCTACTACTTTGGTAAGCTGCAGAGGATAACTTAAACCGGGAAGGATTTCTGCTTCACTTAAGCTTCCGTCACCACCCAATACCAGGGTATCCCCTTCAATATAGAAGTTTTCATAATAATCCTCTGTATCCGTATCATCAACCAGATACAGTTTGTCACCTTCTACATAGTACTTCATTTCTGTTTCCGTTTCATCTAAGAGTTCGGAAACATCCAGTTCTTCATCCAGCATTTCGGAGAAGTACTCTTTGAGTGTCATGCCGTAGGTAGACTTAAATGCTTTTTCAAACTCTTTTTTTGTCATGCTTCCATCGGAAATGTATTCCTCCAGTGCCATGTCAATCAGATAGTCTAAAAGGTCATCCTTCCAGGAGTCAAAGCTCTTTACAAAGCTGTCTTCATCCAAAGACAATCTGCAGATGCCGTCCTCTGTAAACTCAAATACAAAGGTTACATTGAACTCACTGTCAAAATTATCCATGTCTTCGCCGACGGTTGATGCAATTATGTCATTCATGTCATATTCCAGCTTCCATTTACCTACCAGTGAGGTATCTACCGGAATGCCGGCAAGAATGTCATCAAAACGGGAATCATAACCGTAGTCTTCTTTTGCGTTGTTAATAATATTTCTTGCTTCGGTGTAATTGCCTGCCGCTACTTCTGCCTTGGCATTCTCGATTGCCTTTTCCAGCAGAGCATCCTTCATATCGGCTTTCACCTGATCCATTTTATCATACAGTTCATTGTATCCGGTGTCATAGTAAGCATCCTCTAAAAAGCTTACCGCCGCATCATAATCACCGTCTGCTATGTAGCCGTCCGCCTCTGCTTCCGCAGCGCTGATGCATTCTGTCTTGCAGTTTGCAATCGCATCCTGTGCTTTGTCATAATACAGGGTATCATCGGAAACTACTTTTTCATAGCAACCGATTGCATCGTAATAATCCTTCCACGTGCCGGTCGCTGCCAGTTCTTCTGCCTTGGCAAAGTTTTCACGGGAGTCATGGATTTTACTTACCATATGCATGATGTCTTCTATCTCACCGTCTGTGAAAACAACATCACGAAGGTCTTCCATGGTCCGGATAGCGTCTTCGTAGGTAATTTCTTCCGCCAGATAATTGTCTTCCAGTGTCTGCACATAAGTAAGCAGCTCACTCTTAATCTGGTCTTTGTCTTTCTCACTGTTCACTTTTTCGTACAGTTCTGTAACGGTTTCCATATTGCCGGCTTCAATGGCTTTGCTAATCTTCTTTGCAGGAGAAGCAAAGATAAAGAAGTAAGCGGCTGCTGCGCCTCCGGCTAACAGTAACACAATCAGAATAATGGCAATTACCACGCCTGCTTTTCCTTTTTTCTTCTTTTCCGGCTTATCTGCGGGAATCGGAGAATAAGCAGGGGGAACCGGTGCGCCGGGCTGCGGATAAGGCTGACCGCCCATGGGCTGTGCCGGTGCGGGCTGTACGGGCGCCTGGTTCATCATCGGCTGTGCCGGTGCAGGCTGCATGGGTGCCTGATTCATCGTCGGCTGTGCCGGTGCAGGCTGTACGGGTGTTGCCGGTGCTGCCATTGCCGGAACGGCTTCCGGTGCAGGTGCTGCTGTGTTTGCTTCTGCTGAAGGTGCTTCCGGTGCTGCTTCTGCGGGTGCCTCTGCCACGGGTGCTTCCGGCGCTGCTTCTGCGGGTGTCTCTGCCACAGGTGCTTCCGGCGCTGCTTCTGCGGGTGTCTCTGCCGCGGGTGCTTCCGGCGCTGCTTCTGCAGGTGTCTCCACTGCAGGTACTGCTTCCGCTGCGGGCGCTTCCATAACGGGTGCTGCCGCTTCTGCCGCAGCCGGTGCTTCAACCGGTGCAGATGCGGGTGCCGCAGGCTCAGGATCTGCAACGGGAGCCGGAGCTGCCGGCATCACAACCGGCGTACCGCAAAAAGGACAGAACCTGGAAGTATTGTTGATTTCTTTACCACATTTTCTACAAAACATATCTCCTCCGCCTTTCATTTTTTCATAATTGAAAAGTAATTAAAAGTTTCTATAACAATATATCTGCCAGAGCAGCAAATTGTTCCAAAGTAAGGGCTTCTCCGCGGATTGTGGGAGAAAGCTGCATGCTTTCAAGCGCCTCCGTCACCTGTTCCCTCGTGAGGGAAAGGTTCTGCGCATTGGAAAGACTGTTAGCCAGCGTTTTTCGCCGCTGGTTGAAGGAAGCCCGGATAAGAGCAAACATGCCTTTCTCATCCTTCACTTCCACCGGCTTTTTTTCATGGCAGGTAAGACGGATAACCGCACTTGCCACATTGGGCCTTGGAATAAAACAATTGGGCGGCACGATTGCCACAATTTCCGGCTTGGCATAATACTGCACCGCTAAAGACAGGGCGCCGTAATCCTTGGTGCCGGGACCTACCTGCATGCGGTCCGCCACTTCCTTCTGCACCATAACCGTAATGCTTTTCACCGGTACATGATTTTCAAAAAGTCCCATGATAATGGGAGTCGTTATGTAATAGGGAAGGTTTGCCACGATTTTGACCGGCCTGCCTCCGTTCTTTTCCTCTACAATACGGTTTAAGTCCACCTTCAGGATATCTTCGTTGATAATGGACACATTTTTGTAGTCCGCCAGAGTTTCCGTCAGAATGGGAATGAGGTTTTTATCAATCTCCACGGCTACCACTTCTCCGGCACGCTCTGCCAGATACTGTGTCATGGTGCCGATGCCGGGACCGATTTCCACCACGCAGTCATCCTTGCCGATTTCCGCCGCATCCATGATTTTCTCCAGCACATGGGAGTCAATCAGAAAGTTCTGACCGTATTTTTTCTGAAATGTAAAATTGTATTTCTGCAAGACCGCAATGGTATTCTGCGGGATTCCTAATGTCGCCAATCTTTACTCCTTCATCCAGTCTCTTACCTGAATAAGACTGTCAAATTTTCTGCCGCCGATAAGTTCATCGGTTTCCTTTGTAGGTGCAATCATATCCGGCACCATAACCGGGTACATGCCCGCCCGGTATGCGGATTTGAGTCCGTTGGGAGAGTCCTCAATGGCAATGGCATTTTCCGGCTTCACCGAAAGAGATGCACAGGCAATCCGGTAAATATCCGGCTCCGGCTTACTGTGCTCCACCATGTCTCCGCTGGTAATGCTCTCAAAATAGGCGGAAATTCCGGCTCTGCTTAAATGGCTCTCAATGCTTTCTCTCCGGCTTGAGGACGCCAGCCCGATTTTATAACCGGCTTCCTTTAAATAGGATAAAAGCTCCCTGACTCCCGCTTTCATGGGTAGACCGTCCCTTGCTATCATTTGTGACATGTTGCGGCTGCAAAGTCCGTGAAGCTCTTCGTAGGAAAAGCTGCTGCCGTACACACTGCAAAGATATTCTTTCGTGTCCGTGCCGTTGAGACCGATACAATGGTTGACCGCATCGTAAAGCTTCTTCTCATCCTCCGGTCCTTTTACCAGTCCGGCTTCCTCTGCCGCGGCTGCCCAGGCGTCCTTGCAAAGCCTCTCGGTGTCGAAAAGAACGCCGTCCATGTCAAAAATAACTGCTTTTATCATATTTTTGTCTATCTGCATTTGTCTTTCCCTTCGTCTTTTAATAGGAAGCAGTCGCTTTAGCCCAGTGAAATCATTATAGCATGAGCTTCCCCGCAATAACAATACCCCATTTTGCACATATCTGCATTCCATCGTGCATCAGAATAAAAAAATTGCATAAATTTTACAGATAACGTGCCATTCTCCTCTATTTTTTCTTCCGGCAGATATGCTATAATAAATTTAATCTTACGAAAGTGTAAGCCAACTATTAACCCCTATCTGAAAGGAGCATCATATGAATACAGATATGATTCTGAAAGCAGCACCGATTGCCCTCGTGGTAATCATCGTTTTAATCATCCTGATATCCGGATATGTAAAAGCATCTCCCGATACCGCCTACATCATCTCCGGTCTGAGAAAACGTCCCAAAATCCTTATCGGACGCGCCGGTGTGAAAATACCTTTCTTTGAGAAAAAGGATGAACTGAATTTACAGTTAATACCCATTGATGTAAAAACTTCATCTGCCGTACCTACCGCAGATTACATTAATATCCGTGTGGACGCAGCCGTAAACGTAAAAATCAGTGTGAACCCCGACCAGCTTGCTTTAGCCGCACAGAACTTCTTAAATAAGAAAACCGATTACATCGCCCAGGTGGCAAGAGAAGTTCTCGAAGGTAACATGCGTGAAATCGTAGGTAAGATGAACCTCGAAGAAATGGTCAGCGACCGTCAGAAATTCGCCATGCTGGTAAAGGAAAACGCAGAGCCCGACTTAGCTGCCATGGGTCTTGACATTGTCAGCTTCAACGTACAGAACTTCGTGGACGGCAACGGCGTTATCGAAAACTTAGGTGTGGACAACATCGTTAAAATCCAGAAGAACGCCGCTATTTCCCGTGCCGAAAGTGAAAAGGAAATCGCAAAGGCGCAGGCAAATGCGCAGAGAGAAGCCAACGAAGCTCAGATTGCCGCACAGACGGACATTGCACAGAAAAACAACGAGCTTGCCATTACCCAGGCTGAACTGAAGAGGGTATCCGATGCCAAGAAGGCAGAAGCGGATGCCGCTTACCAGATTCAGCAGGAGGAGCAGAGAAAGACCATCGAAATTACCACCGCTAACGCAAACATTGCAAAGCAGGAAAAGGAAATTCTCTTAAAGCAGAAGGAAGCCGAAGTTATGGAGCAGGCTCTGGATGCACAGGTTAAAAAGAAAGCGGAAGCGGAAAAGTTCGCAAAGCAGCAGCAGGCAGACGCCCAGCTCTATCAGCGTCAGCGTGATGCGGAAGCTAAGAAATACGAATTAGAGCAGCAGGCTCAGGCGCTTAAAATCCAGGCGGAAGCTGAAAAATACGCAAAGGAACAGGAAGCGGAAGGTATCCGTATCAAGGGTCTTGCGGAAGCAGAAGCCATTCAGGCAAAAGCTGTTGCAGAAGCAGAAGGTATCGAAAAGAAAGCCGAAGCTATGGCTAAGATGGGGGAAGCCGCTGTCCTCGAAATGTACTTCAAGGCTCTGCCCGACGTAGTCCGCAATGCTGCCGAACCTCTTGCCAAGGTTGACAAGATTACCATGTACGGTGACGGCAACTCCGCTAAACTCATGAAGGACGTTATGAACACCTTAAATCAGGTAACCGACGGCTTAAAAGAGTCCACCGGTGTAGACTTAAACGCAGTGCTTTCCGGCTTCTTAAAGAATAACGACGTAGCCGATGCACCCGCTCCCGCCAAAGCAGCAACTACCGACGCAAACGGCGAACCGGACTTCATGTAAGCAAAAACAGGCGGAACATGTGCATAAAAAAGGTACACGAAAGGAAATTGTTTCTTCATGAACCAGAAAGTTTTTAGCAGACAAAATGTAAATTTATTCACGGCATTGCTGGTATTCCTCGTGATTACCGGCATTGCCGGTCTGTTTCTGGCAAGTCTGTACTCTTATAACAGCGGTCTTGAGCAGATAGCAGACAAAATAGAAGCCACCCTGTCCGGTGATGAAATCAGCGACCCGGAAGGGTACGGGCTGTTGGTAAATTCCATTGTTTACGGAATGGGAGCCTTAGGCCTGTGGCTCGCCCGGATTATCCTCTGGGCTGCCGTCATTTATCATGTGTTTCTCGCCGTTTTTGCAGGAGTCTTACGACTTATCTTTGCGCAGACCCCCGGACGGCTGTTAGCTTACCGCATCGTGACCGGCTTCTACTGCTTCTTTATTCTTGCGGAAATACTGCTGTTGTTCAGCGCCATAAATGCGGTGACTCTCGTTTTGATACTTGTCCTCCTGCTTGTGTTGGCGGTCACACTGGTGAATACCTACTCCCATATAGAGGTCATTCCCAAAAACGGAACTCCGTTACAAAATGGGACATATTATAAAGAATAAGCACATCCGTATCTTTTGTGACATACATGTCAAGAATTTGTGTCAGCTTACCTTTATAGTACCGTAAATCTAAAATATAAATGGTTTCGTAATGTTCGCTGAGATACGGAACCATACAATTTGCAAAGGAATCCTTTATGATAAATAAAGAGGTTCCTTTGTTTTTTCTTTCTCTGTCCGTGGACTCCTTCTTATAGGAGGTATTCCGGATTTCAATCAGCATGTGATTGTCGTCTAAAAAATACCCGTACTGGTTTTTCCCGGAAAGATACTTTTCCGCATAAAGAGAATACTCCGGTGTCTCCGACAAATCGTAGTACACTTCCCGCATACCCTCATAAGCATAGGCTTCTATAATATCGAAGGGCAGTCCCGGCAGATTGGTTTTGGAATGCAGTGTGCCGTGAAAAGTTTCCGAAACCTTATCCGTATTATACGACACTGCTGTCACATTATTTTCTGCTGCCCAGGTCTGATAGGCATAATAAGACCCCAGTGTGGTCCAGTGGTGATCCGTTCCATAATAAATGTATTCTTCCGCATGGCTGCGCAGAGGGGAAAACACATCCGGGAACACCGTATTTTTCCCGCAGGCATCCCGGAACTGCCGCCACAGCGCTACTTCCGGAAACACTTCCGCATAAGCCGGCAGTTTTTCACTGTATACATTGTCTGCCGTGGGCGCCAGCAATACCTGAAAGCTGCGGCTCTCCCCCTGCAGCAGCCGTTCCAGGGTCTGCAGTCCTTCCAGGGTCTTTTCTATATTCTGTGCTGAAAATTCCTCCGTGTGCTTTTCTATGAGGGTTCCATCCGTTGCTAAATACACGCCGTTGATTTCCTTTTTCCCCAGCGCCTTGTCTGTGGCACTCTTTACGGCAATATAGCTGTTTCGCCCCAAAATCTGATCGGATACATACTCCTCATATTCTTTCATATAGCTGCCGGTGCGGACAGCCTGTACCGAAAGCTCCGGCTTTTGCTGCAGTTTCCGATTTTCATAGGTAGAATACAGTTTTGCCGGATGCAGCATGTCCACAACGGAAATCAAAAGCAGCACTACCGGAAATACCGTCAGTACTGCCCACGTCCGCAGACGTTCTGTGAAGTTTTTCTCCGATGACATTTTGCCCACCTCCATCAGAACCGAAAATACAGAAAAGGATTATAGCTGGCATCCACAATATTTGCTACGGAAAGCAGAAACAATCCGCTCAGGTACAAAATCTCCAATGCCGTATAAGAAGCCGCCCCTGCACAGGACAATATTTTTGCCCTTACCGATTGTACGCATTCCGTGCAGAAGAGGCGCCGCCATATTTTTTCCGCCGCATTTTTTCCAAGGGGAAGGGATGAGATGGCAAGCAGGAAAAACAAAAGCCGGTAGTTTTCCCAGAAATAAAGGGCTTCCCGGTTGAATACACCTCCCGGCGCCCGGAAAAACAGGGAACGCCACACATTGGCAAGCACCGCTCCGTCCTCTATGGAGAAAAAGCTCCAGCTTAAAAGCACCAGGAACATGGTATACAGCCAGCCGAAAAATCTCGGTATTTTCTGCAGAATTTTTCCCAAAAACAGCTTTTCCAATATAAGAAAAAGAGCAAACCACATACCCCACAAAAGGAAATTGATACCCGCCCCATGCCAGATGCCGGTCAACGTCCAGACAATAAAAATATTCAAAAGCTGCCGTTTCATTCCTTTCCTGTTGCCGCCGAGAGGAATGTAAACATAATCCCTGAACCAGCCGCTTAAGGACATGTGCCACCTGCGCCAGAAATCCGTAATACTGCGGGCAATATACGGATAATGAAAGTTTTCCGGGAAAGTAAAGCCCAGTATTTTTCCCAGACCGATTGCCATGTCCGAATAACCCGAAAAATCAAAATAAATCTGAAAAGCATAAGCCAGAATGCACAGCCATGCTGACATAGCTGTCATTTTCTCCGATGACAGCGATGTTACTTCCGTAAACAAAACACCGATATTGTTGGCAAGAAGCACCTTTTTTGCCAGTCCGACAAGAAAACGCACTATACCTGCTGCCATGTTCTCCGGCGAGGCATGCCTTTCCTTTAACTGCTCCGCCACATCGCCGTAGGTCACAATGGGTCCCGCCACAAGCTGTGGAAACATCGTCACAAAAACCGCAAACTGCAGAAAATTTTTCTGTGCCGGCACCTCACCCCGGTACACATCAATTACATAGGACATGGTCTGAAAAGTATAAAAAGAGATGCCGATGGGAAGCGGTAGATTTACACCGCTGTATTTAAAAAAGCCGAGCATGGCCAGATTGATTGTGAGGGAGGAAAGCAGAAAGTAAAAGGCTTTCCGCTTCCCTCTGTTTTTCTCTATCAGCATTCCATGCAGGTAATCCGATACCGTGGAAAACAGCATAAGGACAATGTAAACCGGTTCTCCCCAGGCATAAAACAGGAGGCTCCCCGCAAGGAGCACTGCGTTTTTAGCCTTTTTCGGTGTCAGAAAATACAATAGAAAAAATATCGGCAGAAACCGGAACAAAAAGACTACACCGGACAAAACCATAGGTTTACCGGGTGCGTCCGCCGCCGGCAGAATCTCTGCCGGCATTGCCATTAGCAGCATTTTCCTCCAGTGCCTTGCGGATGGCTTCCAGGGCCTTCTCATTCTGCTCCCGGCTTAATTCCATTACCTTTTCTTCGCCTTCTTCTTCCGCATCTACGGAGCTGCCGCCAAGCTGGATAAAAAATACATAGTTATCAATGGTTTCAATGCGGGAAGCCTGCACTTTTCCTATATTCATCGGATACTGCATGGTATTGTTAATCTCACCCTCCCGGTAGGTATTCAGAACCTTTTCGACATCTTCCACCCGGTCCTCTTTGGCCTGCACAATGATCAGGGTGTCCACATTCGTACCTATCATTGGTGTTTCCACAAAAATATCCTCATACATATCCGGCTTCAGTCCGTACAAATCCTGCACATACTCAGGCTCCATTACGGAGTCGGGCCAGTAGTCCTCACCAAGGGCTTCCGCTACGGCATCACGCAGGTACATAAGACTGCTTTCCTGTGCAGGTTCCGTGCTTTCCGCAGGGGTATTCTCCTCCGGGCCGTTTTCGGTATTGTTTCCCGCCTGGGAAGATGTCTGGGGCGTAGTGCTTTCCGTATTTTCTCCGGTGTTTCCGTTATTTTTCTTTCCGCATGCCGTAAGCAGTACCACGGACACTGCCAGCAATGAACAGACCGTTAAAATTTTATTTTTCTTCATTGTTACTTTCCTTTCTTTCTGCAGATTGGAACAGCTTTTTGCAAAGCTTTTCCGCAAAATACAATCTTTTCCAAAGTATGCCTCTTCCGCCCGCAAAATATACCTCTTGCACGAAAAAATAAGGTCATGCTATACTAAATCGCAGGTTATAAAAGAAATGGAGATTATTATGAGTATTTTAAACGTGGAACATTTGACTCATGGATTTGGCGACCGTGCCATTTTTCAGGATGTATCTTTTCGTCTTTTAAAAGGAGAACACATCGGTTTAATCGGTGCCAACGGCGAAGGAAAATCCACCTTTATGAATATTATTACCGGCAAGCTCATGCCGGATGAGGGCAAAATCGAATGGGCAAAAAATGTCCGTGTGGGCTATCTTGACCAGCACACCGTCCTGCAAAAAGGCATGACTATCCGCCAGGTACTTTCCTCGGCTTTTGACTTTTTATTTGAGATGGAAACCCGCATGAATGAAATCTGCGACAGGATGGGGGAAGCTTCTCCGGAAGAAATGGACGCCTACATGGAAGAGCTTGGCACCATTCAGGATCTGCTCACCATGCATGATTTCTACATGATTGATGCCAAGGTGGAAGAAGTGGCAAGAGCCCTGGGGCTTTTGGACCTGGGACTTGACAAGGATGTCACAGATCTTAGCGGCGGTCAGCGTACCAAGGTGCTGCTTGGCAAGCTTTTGCTGGAAAAACCGGACATTCTCCTGTTGGACGAGCCTACCAACTACCTGGATGCCGAGCATATTGCCTGGCTGAAACGGTATCTGACCGATTATGAGAATGCCTTTATTCTGATTTCCCACGACATTCCTTTCTTAAACAGCGTTGTCAACCTGATTTACCATATGGACAATCAGGAATTGAACCGCTACGTGGGCGACTACGATAAATTCCAGGAAGTTTATGCCATGAAGAAAGCGCAGCTCAATGCCGCTTACAACAAGCAGCAGAAGGAAATCGCCGATTTGAAAGATTTTGTGGCAAGAAACAAAGCAAGGGTGGCAACCCGTAATATGGCGATGTCCCGTCAGAAAAAATTAGACAAAATGGATGTGATTGAACTGGCTGCGGAGAAACCCAAGCCGGAATTCCGCTTTAAGGAAGCCCGCACCCCGGGACGTTATATTTTTGAAGCGAAAGACCTGGTTATCGGTTATGACGAACCCCTTTCCCATCCGCTTACCATTGCCATGGAGAGAGGTCAGAAAATTGCCCTGACCGGCTCCAACGGTATCGGTAAATCCACTTTGTTAAAGAGTATTTTGGGACTCATTCCTCCCCTGTCCGGCACCACCGAGCAGGGAGACTATCTGGAAATCGGTTACTTTGAACAGGAAACTCCTGCCGGCATTGAAACCTCCTGCATCGAAGAAATCTGGCAGGAATTCCCGGGCATGAGCCAGTATGAGGTGCGCTCCGCTCTGGCGAAATGCGGTCTTACCACAAAGCATATTGAAAGCAAGGTGAAGGTATTAAGCGGCGGCGAGCAGGCAAAGGTGCGTCTCTGCAAGCTGATTAACAAGAATACCAACGTGCTTATTCTGGACGAGCCCACCAATCACTTAGATGTGGATGCCAAGGACGAGTTGAAACGTGCCCTGCAGGAATATAAAGGCAGTATCCTCATGGTCTGCCACGAGCCGGAATTTTATGAAGACTGGGCAACCGACGTGTGGGACTGCACCAAGTGGACTACGAAACTGTAAAACAACAGGGTGCTGCCGGCTCTGCGCCGGTGATGTACCAAATGTGCAAGAATGAAAACAGCAAGGTGCTGCCGGGTTAATTCCCGTGCAGCACCTTATTTGCAATGTATTGTGAAAGATTAAAACCGCGGATACCCATCTTTTCGTACCGTGTATCCATCCTCTCCGTGTAATAGGTGAGCCAGTCCTCTTCCAGAACAAAATATTCTCTTTCACCGTCTTCCCCGTACCATACACCCTCGTCTGCGGAAGCAGCTTCTTTTCCCCCATCCTCTATATATTCCCGGAATGCCAGTGCCGCATCCGATGACATATACCGCAGATAGGAATAATCCGTATGTCCCATGTGGTACGATGCCGTGCCTGCTGTTTCACCTCTGTGCAGATTGTAGCTGGCAATCCAGTAATCCACATGGGCAAAGGATAAGAGCAGATAGCACACCGTCACCACCACCATGCTGAACCGGAACAGTGGGAAGCTTCTTTTGAAAATGCTGATAATCACGCCTGTCAGAAGCACGGTGAGCATCACCAGAAACCACAGGACAAACACTCTGAGGAAGGTCAGGTTATAATGCTTCACATACTGTATCATACGGAACGCAGAGGAAGCAATCATAATGTACGTGCAAGCTGACATAACTGTCATAGTGATATCGAGAACCTTGTTCTTCTTAAAAAACCCATAGCCCGCCTGCACCAGTATCAGGTTCAGGATGCAGACCGCAAGCAAATCGAAAAATCCTCTCCGGGCATATTCCGCATAGGTCATGCCCTGCATATTAAATCTTCCGCCGAACAGGCAGAAAATCTGTATCCAGCAGAATACCATATAAAGTACGGTAAGAGGTATCAGCACAATAATGGCGGGAAGCGCTTCCGCCGGTGTTTTTTCCCGTGCTTCATCCGCCAGGGAACGCTCCGCCAGATAGGCAAAAATGCCGTAAGTGGCAAAGAACGCCGCCAGTATCATGAATACAATCTGAAAACCACTGCCTAAATTCAGGTTTCCGAATATATTCCGGCTAATCTGGGCAAATGCCGCATCCGCCGCACACAACAGCACCCAGACAACTATCAGCAGCGGAATACCCACAAGCAGACCGAGCACCACGTAAAGCGCATTATTGTCCCGCTTTTCATTTTCCTTCTTACGGAAATCCACAAAGGGTCTGTGCACCTTGGCAATCCAGACGAAGGGCAGCTTTATGATATTTTCCATGTACTTAAAAAAGCTCCAGTTTTTATCCTCAAAAAACTGATGCAGCAGAAAGCTTGCCGTCAGGAAAAAAATACCGGTTTTATTCATGGCAATTATTCTGCCGTCCCCCGTTATAAAGGTCGATACCGCCAGTAGCATCACTGTCGCCAGATAAAAAATGCTGCCTTTTTTTAAGGAAACCTCTAACTTTTTCATACATAAGCAGTAAAACCAGAGGCTTCCTGCGATAAAAAAAGTAAAGGCAATGCCTCCGCTGTTTTTATACAGACACAGGGTGTAAAAACCGGCATACAATGCCGTGCCTATTCCAAAAAAGCGGTAATTTTCTTTCATTTTACCTGTTAAGTTCCTGTCATTCATGGTCATCTTCCCCCTTTTCTTCCACATATTCCAGAATGTCCCCCGGCTGGCAGTCCAGCGCCTTGCAGATAGCCTCAAGGGTGGAAAAACGGATTGCCTTCGCCTTGTTATTTTTTAAGATGGACAGGTTTGCAAGTGTCAGATCCACCTGCTCCGCCAGCTCCGTGAGCCCTGTTTTACGCTGCGCCATCACTACGTCCAGATTTATCTTAATCGCCATATCAATCTTCCTTTCTGCCTTCCATATCCCATGCGTTTCTGTCTATGCATCCCATGCGTTTATCGTCTTTTCCGCTTCGTATCTGCTTTTCGGTTTGCGTATGGGTCACTTGATGGCTCTTTATATCGTCAAATCGTTTTCTTCCTTATACTGCACCGCCTTGTCAAAGACAATGGCAAGCGTCTTACTGAACAGTCCGGCGATAATAAACACCAGGATGACTACCAGCATGGTAATGGATATAAACAACAGCATGCGTACCAGTGAAAATAATGCAATCATAAAGCTGTAGGTTCCCATGCGCTGCAGACTCACCACGTTTTCCTGCACAAAGCAGTCGTCCTTAAGCACCGTGCGGAACATTTTGCGCAGCTCGCCCAGAATGGCAATGGCAAGTACACCCAGCACAAAATAAATCGTCACCGTTTCTCCATAGTGGTTTTTGCAGGCATCTAAATACTTGCCCAGCCATTTCACGCTGAGAGGCAGCGTCAGTGTCACCAGAATGCCCGCAAAAAACATAAAATCCAAAAGATACTTCGTTATTTTTACAATCGTTTCTTTTTTCATGATAACCTCTTTCCTTTCCGATAACAAAATGCCGTGTAGCGGGATTTGCCACAGAAAAAACCATGCCATAAAAGCACACCTATATTACGTGTACTCACTATAGCATGGTCTCATATCGACTGTCAATATATTTTTATCGTTTTTCAATAAATATTTATTTTTTATCAATATTTGCATCTACTTTTGCAGAAGCATCCTTCGGCAAATCCCTATAGAACATATAGCCGTTCTTGCCCTCTTTCTTGATGGCATACATGGCGTCATCCGCACAGACAATCAGTGTTTCCATATCCAGGGTATCGGCAGGATAGCATGCCGCACCGATACTGCCGTGGATATCCATAGGCTTCCCCATCATCTTATAGGGCTTGCGGAATACCTGCAGGCACTGCATTACCGCATTGTCGGAAATCTTAGGATTGTCGCTGCGCAAAATCAGAATAAACTCATCGCCGGCGAAACGGTACGCCGTAAGAAGAGGCGTACGCAGCGTCTTTAACCGGTTGGCAACTCCCTTCAGCGCTTCATCGCCCATGGCATGACCCATGGTGTCGTTGATGCCCTTAAAGTTATCCAAATCCAGCATAATAACGGTACAGGGCTGCTTCTTTGCTATAATCTCCTGCAGATCCGACATAAATTTGGAGCGGTTGGGAAGTCCCGTCAGGAAGTCATGCTGGGATGCATTCTCCAGATGGTCCTTCATTTCTTCCATCTCCTTCATCATCTTACGTCGCTTTACGTTATCCAGGCACAGCCAGGCGGAGATGGCACACAAAACCACAACAATCAGGATAATCGGCGTAATAATCTCACTGTTTTTCTCCCAGAAAGACGGAACATCGTTTACATAAACCGTATCATCCGGGAAATATTTGCGGCTGATTTGAAATTTCTTCAACATATCCGCATTCAGACTCCAGACATAAAGTCCACTATCCTTAAAATCCACATATTGCATCTTACGGTCGCCGCGAACCACTTTGACCGCCGTTTTCATAACTTCCGTCGCCGATTTTTTTATAGAAAAGCAATATCCGCCCAGTATGTTTTCACCAATCCGGTCGTTTTCCAAAAAGTACAGAATCGGAATCTTCGTATAAAGGGATATAAAATTTACCGCTTCTTTATTGGTGTACTGTCTGCCTTCCGCATCCTCGTTCATGCAGTAATAAATCAGAATGGCATTCTCCGGCATGCCCATAATCTGTTTGCGCAGCTCTTCCTGTGTCAACTGTGAGGTATTGATTTTCTCAAAATTAAGGTCCGGAAATTCCTTTTGCATGGCATCGTAATTCTGGCTTTCGGCAGTTCCTGTCAGGCTGTCATCCACAATGGCATACACCGTTTCCGCTTCGGGGTAGATTTCCAGTGCCTTTTCCAGATTTTCTTTTACGGGCAGCCGCTCCATAATCCCTTTTATATTGGGATCTTTCTCTGCCCTTTTACTTAAAGCTTCATCATTTACCCCTATATAAAAGGCCGGCTGTGTCAAAAACAGCTCTTCCCGGTACTTCAGGAAGAAACGCAGCGCCGCATCATCTCCCAGAATCACCGCATCGTATTCCTCCACCTGGGACAAACGATATTTCAGTCCTTCATAGAACAGTTGCATAGCCGTATCGTCATATACTCTGTATGTGTCCATGAATTCATAATCCAGTATAAAATCATCCGGCTGTGCACTCTGGATTCCCTCAATTTCTAACTGTACGGTATCTCTTGACAGTGAATAAGAACTGATAAATAAAATTCTGTTGTTGTTAACCTCTTCCTCTTTTGCATAGGATGTTACCCCTGTCAGTATACACATAACCGCAATAAACAAAAGAGTCATAAGCGGAACGATTCTTTTCCGTCCGCCTGCTGTATACTCCCTTTTCATTTCTTTTCCCCACTCTTTGTCTTACTTTTTTGATAAACCATATAAATCTTCCGCATTCTTCCAGGTAATGTCTTCCACTTCTTCCGCAGAAACCTGCTTCAACTCCGCAATTTTTTCCACCACATAGGGAATATACAGAGATGAATTGCGCTTTCCCCGGAACGGCTCCGGCGAAAGATACGGACAATCCGTTTCCAGGACAATTCTGTCAAGCGGTATCTTTTTCACAACCTCTTTAATCTTTGCGGCATTTTTGAAAGTCAAAACTCCCCCGACGCCGATATAAAATCCCATTTTCACTGCCGTTTCCGCAATCTCCACAGAATAGGAAAAACAATGTACCACGCCGCCGATTTCCTCTGCGCGCTCCTGTCTTAAGATTTCCATGGTATCCTGTGCCGCGTCCCTCGAATGGATGATAACGGGCTTGTGCAGCTCTCTTGCCAGATTCAGCTGTCGCCTAAACCAAGTTTTCTGTGTATCCCTGTCGGGCTCCGGCCAGTAATAATCCAGACCGATTTCTCCCACTGCCACACATTTTTCATGCAGCAGCGCATCCCGAAGCCATGCAAAATTCTCCTCATTAAGCTCCGCCGTCTCGCTGGGATGCACGCCGAGCGCACCGTACACAAAGGGGTATTTTCCCATGATTTCCACGGTCTTTTTGCAGGAGGCAAGACTTGCTCCCACGTTTACCACTTTGCCAATCCCCGCCTCCGGCAGTGAAGGAAGCAGGCTGTCTCTGTCTTCGTCAAATGCCGCATCATCATAATGGGCATGTGTTTCAAAAATCATAATTCTTGCCTTTCGTTTTCTCACTGTCATACAGCATATAAATATCATATGACATTTTGGGCAATCTGTAAACAAAAAAAGCACCAACCCCCGAGATAACCTCGAAAATCGGTACTTGTAAGTGCACCGCCAGGGGCTCGAACCCTGGACACCCTGATTAAGAGTTGGAAAGTTCCCTATCTATAAGGGTTTCGTGCTCGTCGTTTCCAAATCTAACATACGTTTCTTTAACGGGTGTTTCCTCATTATCGATAACGTTTTTCTCAATTAACGTACCCTTTTTCACACCTTGTTGGTCTATTAAATCGTCCTCGGTTATAACTTCCATAATGTCACTCGGCTGGCATCCTAAGTATATACATATCTTGTCTATTACATCCGTTTGTAAATTTGCCCCCTTTGAAAGCTTGGCAATGGTCTTTGAGGATATGATGTCCAATAAATCGGACTTATTCATCCCACGTCTGTTTAATAAGTCAAATAATTTGTAGTATCTTATCATCTCTTCACCTCTTTTTTTCGATTATATATCGTTTCTATTCTGTGTGTCAACAACCAAGAAATCTGTACGAACGGAAAGTTTTTATTGACATTCGCCTTTTGCGGTAGTATTCTGTACGTACGGAAAGAAAATATGTATTTACGGAGGTTGTAAACATGAAATTGAGTATTGCTATTAAAATTGCCAGCGCAGCAGACTTACATGTACTGCGCAGAAAGTTCATTACCTACACGGATAAAACCGTTTGTAACATGTATAAAACGTATCGGAAAGCTTATGAAACCCTCGCAGAACAAGACCAAGATGTCTTTATGGAGTACTGCACCGACGGTCTTATGGATTGCCTTATGTTTTTAGAGGGTTACTTAGCTTGGCAGTACTGCAATTATGTAAAAGGCGGGAAAGCTTAATGCGTCCCGCCTAAACCCGCACGGATGCGGGTTGTCTAAACATCAATTTTTCCTTTGTTTTGAATTGCCAACATCACAGACAAGGCACGGATGCCTTGTCGTTATTCGCGGTGTGCATCCCGAAAGACCGGTACTTTTCAATCGCGCTTGATGAAAAACCTAACTCCTTTCGCAAAACTTCCTCTACTTGACATAGTATCATTTTTCGGGACACGGACACCTAAAAAGTCTTTGTCGTGCGGTGGGGATTGCCTTGGCAACCGCCGCACGTCGCAGAGAGGGCGCACATGAAAGCATCTGATTTATACGACTACGACGTTTCCACTGTTAAGCAGTTAGGCGAACACACAGTAAAAGTTACATATACTTCGGCTTGCCGTATTAAAGGCATGGAAGACGAAGCCGTCCATATTGCTAAATGCAGTGTAAATACCGAAAAACTCAATAACAATATTTGCCGTGCCCGTTCCAAAGTCCAAGAAATGGTACTTTGCAATCCTTGGGACTACTGGTGTACTTTTACTATCTCCCCGAAAAAGTACGATAGGTACAATCTGAAAACCTACTTTGCAGACTTTAGCGAATTTCTGCATAACTACAACCGCCGTTGTACGGATGCGGACAAGGTACGGTATATCCTTATACCCGAAATGCATAAGGATAAAGCTTGGCACATGCACGGCTTTATAAAGGGCATCAGAAAAGCAGACCTCTATATAAACGATAACGGCTATCTTTCATGGAAACAGTATGCCGATAAATTCGGCTATATGAGCATGAGCAAAATTAGAAGTGTAGACCGTGCATCCTCTTATATGCTTAAATACATGACAAAGGATATTGCTAAAAACGTGACGGACTTAGGCGCACATCTGTATTATTGCAGTAAAGGGCTTAAAGTTGCCGAAACCTTATACAAAGGGCATCTGTCCCTACATTGTCCATGGGACTACGAACATCCCGACGGCTTTTGTAAGATAAAGACCTTTGACACCCGAAAGGAAAATATCGAAGAATTTATAGAGGTATTGCCATGACCGTACAAGAAACCTTTGAAAACTTCATATTATCCCGCAAGCTTGCCGATTTATCACGTAAAACCATTACTGACTACACGCAGTTTGTTACTCCGCTTATTGCGTCCTTAGGTTCAGAAAGGGACTTTCAGACCATACGGCAGGCAGATATAAATGCCTACTTAGGAAGTTTGATAGAAAGACCCCTAAGCAAGTCTACAAGGGCAACCTACATCCGACACGCAAAAATATATCTGCGGTGGTGTGAAAACGAATACGGGGCATTGTATAACTCTAAAAATATTAAAGTTCCCAAGTCCCCCAAGAGAAATGTTAAGATTTATTCTGATAGTGAGGTATACATGCTTTTTGATAGCATAGAAGCAGAATTGCCATGGCTGACTTTACGGAATAAATGTATCGTTGCTTTGATGTACGATAGCGGGCTTAGGCAGTCGGAAGTATGCACCTTGCAGAAAAACCGCATTTCCTACTCTGATAATCACATGATTGTGAGGGGAAAAGGTGACAAAGAAAGAACAGTGCCTTTGGGAAGTCTTACGCAATACTACATGAGAGCATATCTTAAAATGTGTCCCTATGACACATCCTCGGTATTTGTAAACAGACGTGGCGAACCTTTAACCTGTAATGCCGTAAAGCTTTTCATGTCAAAGCTTGCCGACAAGCTACCGTTTGACGTTTCCTCTCATAAGCTTAGGCATAACTTCGCCACTAACTACTGCATAGACCAGTACGAAAAATACGGACAAGTGGATATATACCGCCTTATGTATTTAATGGGGCATGAGGAAATAGAAACGACTCGGAGATATTTGCACATGGCAAACGAGATTATAGCAAGCAAGGGATGTATTTCACACCTTGATAGTATCATGAATGGGAAAAACTGATTTTTTAGTTCTTCCCATTTTTTCATGCACAAAAAAAAGCCCTAAACCCGCATATTTGCAAGCTTAAGACCTTATAAGTGCACCGCCAGGGGCTCGAACCCTGGACACCCTGATTAAGAGTCAGGTGCTCTACCAACTGAGCTAGCGGTGCGTATTTACTTGTTGTTTCACAACGCAAGTGTTATTATATGTCATACTTTGAAAAATTGCAACCCCTTTTTTTAATTTTTTGTAATTTTTTTGATTTTTTTCTTTTCGCACTCCTTACAATACCCATAAAGCTCCAATTTATGCCCTGTCACCACAAAATCCTTTGCCTCGCCGTGCAGGTGCAGATCTTCAAAAGGACATACCTGCAACGCTACTTTTTTATGGCACTGCAGGCAGATGGCATAGTGGGTGTGGCTGCCCTTGTTCCATTCGTACACAACCGTGCCGTCCCCGATAAAATTGCTTTTTTCCACAAAATGCATTTCCTCAAAGGTGGCAAGAATACGGTAAATGGTGGAGATTGCATACCCCACGTTGCCTTCCTTTTTCAGGATTTCCTGATAAATCTGCGTTGCGGAAAGCGGTTCTTTACTTTCCACCAGCACATGATATACATCTTTTCTCTGTTTTGTCCATTTAATACCCTTCGGGTAACAATATTCTTTTTCTTCCATAATCAGTATTCTTTCTGTGTTATAATGGCTGCTCTTTCCGGGTCATGCCACTTTTCCCTGAAACAGCATCAGCGGAAAAACCCTGCGGGCACAAGCTCTAAAAGCAGACCTGCCACGACGCCGATACCATAAAGGAGCGCCACAATTTTTATATTTTCTTTCACATTCCGGTTGGTACGGAATAAAACCAGGACGCCCACACCGGCGCCGACTAAAAGTCCGGACATGCAGGCGGCAAAGCTCAGCACACCTTCCACATAGAGCTGAGTCAGCACGACGGATGCCGCGCAGTTGGGAATTAAGCCCACAACACCGGCAATCAGTTCCCCGATGACGGGCTTATTCAAAAACAGGCCGCGCAGATTTTCTTCTCCCCACATATGCAGGACTGTATTCAAAATAAAGGTAACAAGCAGGATAAAGCCGGTGATTTTTATGGTGTGGATAAAGGCAGAACCCACAATACTGCTGCTTTTTCCGCAGTGGCAGTGGTCATGCTCACACAGTTCATGAATATGCTCTTCCTTATCTTCCCCTGCTCCGTGATGGCTTTTCCGTACAAAAAAATCTATCAGGAAACCGGCAATCATACCGATTACCATTTTCAGTACAAGAATTTTGATAATAGTCAGTGTGCCGATGCTCTTTTCGGATATCAGAATAGGAAGCATCTCATCCGATGTGGAAAGATAAATGGCGATCAGGGTGCCCAGGGTAATTACCCTGCCGGCATACAGGCTGGTGGCTGCCGCCGAAAAGCCGCACTGGGGAACCGCCCCTAAAATGCCGCCGAACAAAGGCCCTAATTTTCCCGCTTTTTTCACGGCATTCTGCATTTTATCCGCTGCTTTATTTTCCAGATATTCCATGACAAGATAGGTCAGGAATAAAAACGGTATCAGTTTTACACTGTCTATAACGGTATCAAGTATAACGTCCCACATGATAGAATAATCTCCCTGTCTTATTTGCAAATGCAACTCATTTGCATTTAGAACTATATCATAAAACGGGAGAATGTCAAGCATAAGATTTTTCTACTGACAGAAGAATGTCAGGCACAAGATTTTCCTGCTGGCGGAAATCCTGCTGACAGAAATTGTCAGTCGGACATTTTTTCTTTCTGCCGCATCCGCAGATATTTTTCCACCACCGGACGGATGGGCGGGGAAATGGCATCCGGCACATCCTCAGGGGCAAAAAAGCGCAGCTCTTCGATTTCTTCCTCCTGGCGTTTCAGGGTTCCGTGGTATTTTTTGCAAAGATAAATAATTTCCACATTCGAAACTTCATCGCCGTTGGGATACACATAGTGCACCTCCGGACCGGAATTTATCATAAAAAGAGTCATTTCATCGGCGATAAGCCCGGTCTCCTCAAAAAGCTCCCTTTTCGCGCATTCCTCTATTCTTTCGTCTATTTCTATGGAGCCGCCGGCGTACCCCCACATATGGTTGTCGGTGCGCCTGCCCAGCAGAATTTCACCCTTTTCATTTTCAATAATAATGCTGCCGGCGCACTGTATCAGTGTCCGGTGCCCTACGATTTTGCGCAAATCCGCTATATAACTGCTCAAAAAATCCCTCCCTTGCACGGTCAAAATGCTTTTGTATTTTTATCATGCTACCGCATCCCACCGGCAGCCGTCAAGGCTTATTGTCCTGCCTGCTGGCATGTATCACCTGAATGACAACCCTTCCCTCAATTTCCAGTTGAACCGTCTTGTCAACATGGATATAGAGCTTCCATCGGCAAGCAGATGTTCCTGCTGAAAAACGCGAAATCCATTACCGCCCGGGAAATTACAGAAAAAGAACAGGGTGCGGACCACTGCAATGTTGGCAACCAGCAGGCTGCCATGGACACCATTCTTCTGTGGCTGGAAATGATTGACAGAAGGGATGAAACCCTGCTCCGTGTGAAAGAGGATAAATAATACACTTACCATTTTATGAGTCAAAAGGGGGCTACCTGCAGGTACTTTTTTGTCAGTAAGGAATTTATCTTGGGGTTTGCGGCTGTGATATTGCTTATCATCTCTGTATCCGCATCATTTCCCCGGTAGTCCGTCACCTGTCCGCATGCCACATATGCTAAGTCCAGTGCCGCGGAACCGCTTCTCCGTATGTCCTGGCAATCCTTAAAAATTGCCTGAAATACCTTGAAATTCTCCTCCGCCATTTCCTTATAATAAGGAGAAGTTCCTATGGCTATCAGGCATTTTTCCATTGTTTCCGCCCCGGACACCTCCATTTTCTGGCCGTTGCAATAGCTTCCTTCTCCTTTTTGCGCCGAAAACAGTTCGTCCGTATAGGGATTGTAAATCATGCCCAGCACCACGCTACCTTTCTGCATGAGTGCCAGGGAAATCACACTTGCCCGGTAGTCATGAATAAAATTGGTGGTGCCGTCCACCGGGTCCAGCTCCTCCAAATGCCCGCGGATAAACTGCTGCACTGCAAAGTCTACTTCCGTGACATAATCCGCAACGCCTTTTTCCCGGGTATGGGCTGCCGCATTCCTGTCCGCAAATAGTTTTCCCGCCTTCTTAAGAAGGGATTCCAATTCCTCTGTATTAATCCTGTCTGTGTTGATGTGTCCTGTGCTGTTTTGTTCTGTATTAAAATTATCTGTACTATTAAACAAATTCCTTTCAGGGCAAATACCATTCTTTTCTTCACCAGATGTTTTCTGCGGATATGTTCTCTGTTTATGCTGATTTTGCCCCGGTACGGTCTTTATACCAGAAGCATTCCTGTTACGTCCATCTTTTTCTTCCTTCCGTATTCCGGTCCTTCTTTTGCTGCGGCTCTCTTTCCTGCCGCACGCCGTAAGACCTTTTTCGATGCTTATTCTAAGACGACGCCGTAAAATCCAAAATCACAGAGCTGTAAATTGGGTGTAAAAAAAACCAGCGTGTGCAAGACGCTGGTTTTCCTGTTGCCCTTACGGACTTATTATAACTTTTTTGCCTACACAAATTATAACACAACAAATGATTTTGTCAAACTCTCCTACATTTTTTATTATAACTTTTTACTTATTGCTATTGAGGTGCTGCCTGCCTTTCAGCTTTTCCACCTTTTCTACCATACCTTGTTCATTCACATCAAGATTTCTCGGAAGTATCAGCCGGTACTCTTTGTCATCCCCTTTGGCGCCTACTGTCACTTCGCAGAAATCACGGTATTCTCCCAGATAAATCATAACCCACATCGAAATACGGGAACCTTCCTCCGTTTTGTTCTCACCGGATTTATAATAAACCTGGCTGAAATCTTCGCTCGTGGCGTCTTTCACATCCACTGTCACCACAGAAGCGTCTTCGTTATTCATGATATCATACGCATAATACAGCATATACCCGTCAAAGTCGTACCAGCGCGGTTGGATATCAAGTCCTTCAAACTCAAAGGTGTCATACCACACCAGCTCCGCGCTGTCCTGTCCGTCATCTCTTACCGGAATAATATTCCCCTGTTCCGTATTCGCAAGATTCCTGGCTAAAGCCTCCTGTTCTCTGGTAATTCTTTCCGAAGTGACTTCCCCTAAAGCGTCCCTCTGCGTTCCGCCCGGATTTGCTCCGGTGCTGTCTGTTTCCATTTCGCTGTTGGCGGCAGATGCTGTTTTTTCGTTGTCAGCTTCCTTCCCCTTGGGGCTGGTCGCAAAGCATACCGCCACAATGACAACTATTACGAGGGAAATGCTTGAGATCCAAAATGTCGGTTTTTTGTAATTCATCATGTTCTTCACCCTCCCTTTCACTCCGTTTTCTCCAAAGGCAACCGGACATGCCGCAATCATTTTCCTCGGCACGCTGCAAGTCAACAATGCCCTGCAGTAGTCCGCCCTTGCACTTTCCGTTTCTTTCTTGATAACTTTTTCATCACAGGCATATTCGATATCCCCGCACATCAGAATATAGGCTGCCCAGCAGAGCGGCTGAAACCAGTATAAGGATAAAATCAGAAAACCAAGCGGCTTCCACAGGTAATCTTTTCTGCCGAGGTGCGCCGTTTCATGTTTGAGGACATATTTTTTTGTTTCCTCGTCAAGTCCGGACGGCAGATAAATCCGGGGACGAATGATGCCCAGAATAAACGGGTCCGCAATGTCGTCACACTCATATATATTTTTTTCGGTCCTTACCGACGCCCTCACCTTCCATTTTATTGCAACATAGGCTGCCAGTGCATACAGAAGCAGCGCCGCCGTTCCGGCTAACCAGACAACCGTGCCCACATACATCCACACCTGAAGCGGATTTGCGCTTGCCGTTTTGTCAGGGGTAAAATGCTGCTGCAGCGCCGGGTTAATCAGGTTGTCCACGTTTTCTATGCCGGAGCTGATGTGAGGATTGCTTTCCATGGCAATACCGGCGGGGATGGGTTCGCTCGTGGGCACCAGGCTGAATATGCTTTCCACCGGAAACGGCATCATCAGCTTCGCCGCCACTAAAATCCACAAAAGACAGGTTATCCATTTCGGCATTTTCCTGCATAAAACACGGACCAGTATAATGACAAGAATTAGTATGCTTACGGTAATGGCGTTGTTTAATATCTGCAAAAAGACATTTTCCATCTCACGTCCCTCATTTCTTTCATAACCTGCGAAAAAACTTTCTCACACTAATCTTCCTTCATTTTATCAATCATCTTCTGGATTTCTTCGACATCCTTCTTAGATAGCTTCTTGCGTGAGGCAAATGCTGCGATAAAAGCGGGCAGGGAACCGTCAAAATTATCCTCTATGATTTTCTCGCTCTGGGCCGCACCGAATTCTTCCTTACTCATAAGAGCCGTAACCACACCGTTTTCATTTTGAAAGATGCCGCGCTCGCACAGTCTTTTCAGCATGGTGTAGGTGGTGGACTTTTTCCATTCCAGCTTCTGCTCGCATAATTTTACCAGCATGCCGGATGACAGCGGTTCATTCTCCCAGATAATGTCTGCAAATTTTCCTTCTACAACTCCTAATTTCAGTTCGTCCATGTGTTTTCTCCTTTGGTCTAATGTCAGTAAACCATTTCTTGATTTTAGTCTACAATGATTAGACCGCTTTGTCAATCCATTTTTAGCAAAAAATACCCCGGAGGAATTTTTGTAAAGAAACGTCATCTTTACGAATTCCCTCCGGGGTGACTGTTATTCTTATTTTCTATTCGGTATAGACTACAGCCTGCCAGAAGTCTATGCCGTTGATGTCTGTTTCCTGAATAACAAAATAATAATATTTTTGAAGCATTTCGTTGTATCCAACAGTTCTTCCGGAATCATCAAGAGAGCGATCTTTTTCCATATCGTTCTTAAAACTTTCATGGTTTTTCTTAATCATGAATACTGTTTCAAATTTTGCCGCTCTGTTTTCCTCTCCTTCTTTATAATAATAAATATAATGGATATTGGCATCCATGAACGCACTTTTCAAGGCCTGTCTGATTGCATTCAGCTTTCCGTTGTTCTGCGCCTCTTCATTAATATCGTTAAAAGTATCCTTAATGCTACCGGATACGGCATATTGGTCGACCAAGCTATCGATATCTGTATAACTGTCCACCGTTTCATCTATTCCGTCTGTAAATCCATCCCAGGCTGCAGATCCGATACGCTTAATTTTGTTCCAGGTTCCAGCATTGACACTGTCTTCTCTACTCACATCCACAACGTACCAGCCATTTGCATTACTGGTTTCAAAAGTATAACCGTTTGCCGATGCCCATTCCAAAAGCTGCGAAGAGCTTAAACATGTAGCAGATGCAAAGTCGACGTCCTCTGTATAGGAATAAGAAGGAGTCGTATAGGTATATGTACCCCACACGGAATCCGTTGTACTTACCCCATCACCCTTTGTCATAATCTGAAAATCAAGAGTTATTCCCTGTGGCACACCGGTTATGGTGAATTTTCCATTCTGCAGATCTTTCTCTTCATCCTGAAATAAAAAAGTGTATCCGTCTGCACCGGCTACTTCATTCCAAGAGAGTTCCAGTACCTCCCCATCCATATTCGTGTAGACAATATCCGGTGCCAGCAATTGCTGCAAGGGTTCCGGTTCCGGCGTTTCCTGCGCCCTTTTTGTTTCCGGCTGACTGCTCCTCGCCTGCAAAGTACTTTTTCCGCATGCCGCCAATGCAGCTGCCATAGAAAGTGATAAAATGACTGCTAATGTTTTCTTTTTCATTGTTTTCCCCTCTGTTCTTTTATTTTATTTATCATCCTACAGGCACGCTATCAGCCGGAACACCTGCTCCACGGTTGCCGCCAGATTTTCCCTTGCCTTTTCCGGTGACATTGCTTCTTCCAGCGTGGTGACCGAACGCAATATGGGGAAAAAGGCATCTATTCCGTGTTGATTGCATAAAACGGCGTCTTCTGTGACGCATCCGCTGAAAGCCAGCACTCTTTTTCCGTATTTCTTTGCCATACCGGCAACTCCGATGGGAGCTTTTCCCATGACGGTCTGCCCGTCCAGTCTGCCTTCACCGGTTATGACAATGTCCGCATTCTTTATATATTCCTCTAACTTTGTTTCCTCTAAAACAATTTTTACGCCCGACTCCAATACCGCATCAGTATAGGACAAGAAGGCAAAGCCAAGACCCCCCGCAGCTCCGGTTCCCGCCTTGTTCTTATCAGACTCGGGATATTTGTCCTTTGTAAGTCCGGCAAAGCGGGCAAGCCATTCATCCATTTCCGCAATCATGGACGGCGTTGCTCCCTTCTGCGGACCGAAAACGGCGCTGCAGCCCCGCTCCCCGCACAGAGGATTTGCCACATCGCACGCAACCTTGAAATGACATTCCTTCAGTTCCGGTACCACCCGGTCATCCGTAATTTTTTCTATCAGCGCAAGCCCTTTTGCTCCGTAAGGAACCTGCTTTCCATCCGCATCCAGAAAGCCATAGCCCAAAGCCTGCAACATTCCGACACCACCGTCATTTGTTGCACTGCCGCCTATGCCGACAATAAAATTCCGGCATCCCTTTTTAATGGCATCCCGTATCAGCTCACCCACGCCATAGGTAGTGGTATAAAGGGGATTTCTGTCATTTTCCGCAAGCAGCGTAATGCCGGCTGCCGCAGCCATTTCTATAATTGCCGTTTTGGTTTCCGCAATTATGCCGTAAGATGCTTCCACCGTATTTCCCAAGGGACCTGTCACACTGACATGCTCTGTTTTTCCGTTCATTCCGGCTGTCAATGCCTCAACCGTTCCCTCGCCGCCATCCGCCAGAGGACGAACCTGCACGTCAATGTCACTGTTTACTCGGTGTATTCCTTCGGCAATCGCCGCACCTGCCTCCATGGAGCTTAAGCTTCCCTTGAAAGAGTCTATTGCCACTGCAACTTTCATAAATAATACCCTTGCCCTTCCGTAACCTGCCGGTTTCCAGATAAATTCGTATCTTGGTTTTTAACTTCCCTGGCGCCAGCTTCCCGGACTTTAGTCACTTGACAAGCACCTATTTCTCATCCACAACCTGAAAAATATAGAACTTCAAATAATAGGAAGAGTCCGCTGCCCAGAGAATGGGATGGTCGGGTGCCTGTGTGCGGAATTCCACCTGACGCAATCTCTTGTGAGCGCCGCGCGCCGCTTCCATAATCGTCTTGTGGAACAGCTCCGGGTCCATAAAATGGGAGCAAGAACAGGTGGCAAGAAAACCGCCGTCTTTTACCAGCTTCATGCCCCGGACATTGATTTCCCGGTAGCCCTTCACTGCATTTTTAATGGAATTACGGGACTTGGTAAAAGCAGGTGGGTCCAGAATAACCACATCAAATTTCTCGCCCTTTTCTTCCAGTGCCGGCAGAAAATCAAACACATCCGCACAGACGAAGCTGACTTTGTCCTCCAGACCGTTCAGACGGGCATTTTCTCTTGCCTGCTCCACGCCAAGCTCGGAAGCATCCACGCCGATAACCTCCGTTGCTCCCGCAATACCGGCATTCAGGGCAAAGGAACCGGTATGGGTAAAGCAGTCCAGTACACGTTTTCCCTTGCAAACACTGTGCATAGCGGCACGGTTCTTTTTCTGGTCCAGGAAAAATCCCGTTTTCTGACCGTCTTCCACATCTACAATATACTTGACGCCGTTTTCCACAATTTCCACGCGGGTATCAAACGGCTCTCCGATAAAGCCCTTGTAACGCTCCATGCCTTCCTGCTCCCGCACCTTGGCATCGCTGCGCTCGTAAATGCCGCGAACTGTAATGCCGTCTTTTGCCAGTACTCTCTTTACGGCATCCAAAATCTGCAGCTTTAATTTATCAATTCCAAGCGCCAGAGACTCCACCACCAGAACATCCGCAAACTTGTCCACCACAATACCCGGCAGGAAATCCGCCTCGCCGAAAATAAGGCGGCAGCTTCCGGTATCAATGACCTGCTTTCGGTAATCCCACGCCGCCTGCACTCTTTCTTCCAAAAAGGCGTCATCTATTACCGTATCCTTTTTCCGGGACAGAATGCGCACGGTAATTTTGGATTTGGTATTGATAAAACCATATCCTAAAAAGTAACCGTCAAAATCATGAACGGTCACGATATCTCCGTTTTCAAAGCTGCCCATAATGCTGTCAATTTCATTATCATAAACCCAGGCACCGCCTGCCTTCAGGGTGCGGCCCTCGCCCTTTTTCAAAGTTACTATTGTGTTATACATATTTTTCTCCTGTATATTATAAATTTTCGATTATAAACTACTGCTAATCCTGCGTTTATCATACTACACGGCTTTCTTTCAGGCAAGTAAGAAGAAAAATGAAAATACATGCCGCCCACACTTTTTCTCTCCACGGCACGTAAGAAAGTTGTTTCTCCCGTGTTGACACATTGGTTAGCCTGTGCTAACATTTTTTATGGCAAAATAAGCTGGAATTTACCTGCTGCCATCATAATGAAAAGCAACTGCTGCCGTCATATGGAAATCGCCTGCTGACGTACTGTCATATGGAAAGCAACCGATACCGGGAGGAAACACAAATGCACGAAAACGAAACGCCTGAAAGCACAATATCTGAAAGCACAAAGTACCTTTGTACCTTAGAAAAAGAAGGATTTTTAGGAACCTTTTATGAAAGCAAAGTGCCTACCGACAAGGCAATTATACTGGTTGGCGGCAGCGGTGAAAAACGGGAGTTTGTGGAAAAACGTGCCGAAGCCTTATGGGAAGAAGGCTTTCATGTGCTGTCTTTGGGCTACTATTTATGGAACCCCCTGTCCCCGCATACTGTCAGCATTCCCATTGATTATGCAGAAAAAGCAGTGGATTTCCTGAAAAACAAATGCCCGGTGCCTATTGCGAAAATCGGCATGACGGGACTTTCCCTGGGCGCCGCCTACGTTCTGCTTTGCGCTTCCTATCTGCCCGATATTTCCTGCGTGGTTTCCGTCTGCGGTTTTGATTTCGTAGTGGAAGGCTGTAAAAACATGATTTTCCGCCAGCACAAATCTTATTTCTCCTTTCATGGAGAGGATGTACCCTACGAACCGGCGGAAGCCCTGTCCCATATAGGAAAAACGCTGCGTGCCTGGAAAAAAGACCTTCGTTACGGCTCCAAAGCCATGAACCGCTTCTATTATAATGAATGCTTTTCCGACCGCACCGATGCCAGCCGCATAAAGGTGGAAAACATCAAGGGCGACGTCCTTTTGCTTGCTCCGGCTTATGATGACACCTGGCCTTCCGACATTGCCTTTCCCCGCATCATGAAGGTATTGGAGGAAAAACAATTCCCGTACCGTCATGAATGTGTTATCTATGAAAAAGCAAGCCATTATCTGGCAGTTCCTTCCGGCGCCATGGCTGTGAACGGAAAAAAAGAAGAAGATATGTATAAAATACTTGCCAGATTCATGATCATGGAAGCCAAATATCCGGAAGAATGTAAAAAAGCCCGCGAAGAAAGCTGGCAGAAACTGGTTTCTTTTTTCCGGGAATG